>Ga0310697_10000165_pt1 | contig 94941 bp, 84 predicted proteins | sample 172DNAGHGlowgp2_FD_203883 | JGI IMG/M metagenome (GOLD analysis project Ga0310697, IMG submission 203883) | Sheep rumen microbial communities from Palmerston North, Manawatu-Wanganui, New Zealand - 1728 DNA GHGlow gp2 (v2) (version 2) | ecosystem: Host-associated > Mammals > Digestive system >...
ATGTCATCCCGCTTTGCTCCTTTGTCTTACGAGAAGCCTAAGGGCTTACTCCAGGTCAAGGGCGAGGTTCTGATAGAGCGTCAGATACGTCAGCTACAGGAGGCCGGTATCACCGATATCACCCTTGTCGTGGGGTATATGAAGGAGATGTTCTTCTATCTGGAGGATCTGTTTGGCGTGAAGATTGTCGTCAACGAGGATTATTTCAAGTATAATAATACCTCTACGCTGATTCGTGTTATCGATCAGTTAGACGAGACGTTTGTCTGTTCCTCCGATAACTATTTCACGGAGAATGTCTTTCTTGAAAAGCCTGTATGTGGTTATTATGCCGCGGTCTATGCCGAGGGTAAGACCGAAGAATATTGTCTGACTGTCGATGAGCATGACTATATCACGGGGGTCACGATAGGTGGACATGATGCCTGGTTCATGAGTGGTCATGTGTATTTCGACCATGATTTCTCCGTAAAGTTCCGTGACTTGCTGAAGGCGGATTATGAGCAGGAAGATACTAAACTCCATCTGTGGGAAGACTTCTATATGAAGCACCTGGATGTCCTGAAGTTGAAGATGAAACGTTACGAGAAGGGGGTTATACAGGAGTTTGACTCCTTGGATGAGCTACGTGAGTTTGACAGCCATTACATCAGCAACACGAACTCCCGGATCTTGCAGAACATCTGTGGCATCCTGGGTTGTGAAGAGAAGGATATCAGCGACATCAAGGCCATCAAACAGGGCCTTACCAACACGTCGTTCTATTTTACGGCTGCCAACAGCAGAATCAGTGGCACCAAGTTTGTCTATCGTCATCCCGGAGTCGGCACCAGCGACTATATCAATCGTGAGAGTGAGTGTTTCTCGATGGATGTGGCTAAGCGTCTCGGTCTTGATGACACGTTTATCTATATGGACAAGAATGAAGGCTGGAAGTTGAGCCGCTATATCGACCATGTGCGTACACTGGATTATCACAATGAGAAGCAGGTGAAAACAGCGCTTGGCATGATGCGTAAGTTGCATGAGGCCAATATCCATTCGGAGTTCCGGTTCGGGACGTGGGAGAAGAGCGTTGAGTTTGTGGAGAAGATCCGACAACGGGGGCGTGCTGATTTTGCCGACTTCCAGAATCTGTTTGATATGATGGAGACGCTGTATAAGCTGACGAAGAGCGATGGGATAGGGGAGCGTCTTTGCCATTGTGACTGTTACGATCCCAACTTCCTCATCGGTGAAGACGACAAGATGTACCTGATTGACTGGGAGTATTCCGGAAATGATGACCCGGCCACGGACCTTGGAACATTTATCTGCTGCTCAGACTATACAGAGGAGGAGGCGGTTCGGATCTTCAGGATATATGCTGGTCATGACTTGTCGGATATCGAACTCCGCCACTATTATGCCTACGTCGCCTTGGCCGCCTATTATTGGTATGTATGGGCCATCTTCCAGACCTCAGTAGGCAACAATGTGGGCGAGTATCTTTACCTGTGGTATCGCATGGCCAAGAACTATTGCAAGAAGGCGATGCCCATGTATCTCATCAAAGACTAAATAAAACATCACAATATGGAACTTTTCGGTCAAATCGTAGTTTATATTATCATGGCATGCGCCATCATAGGCTGCCTTGCCTCAGTGTTTAAAGAAGAAAGCCCGTTGGGTAAGGAATTCCTGGCAGGTATAGATTCCATCGGAGCCATCTTCCTGCCTGTGGCTGGTATCATGGCATCCGCTCCTTATCTGACATGGTTTGTGAGCCATATCTTTGGTCCTCTCTATGGACTTGTAGGCGCTGACCAGGCCATGGCAGCCACCACATTTATTGCAGTGGATATGGGTGGCTATCAGTTGGCCGAAGCCTTGGCTCAGACCAAAGAGAGTTGGATCATGGCGATGATGACTGGTTTCATGGCTGGAGCCACTATCGTCTTCTCTATCCCTGTGGCCCTGAAGATGTTGCGTAAGGAAGACCGTCGTTATCTGGCCATGGGTGAGATGGTGGGTTTCATCACCATTCCTATTGGTGTGCTCGTTTCTTCTGTCATCATCGCCCTGACCAACCCGGCCATTCGAGAGGTCATTGCCACGAATGGGGATGCGACCTATGAACTGGCTCTCGGCTTCTGGCTGATTTTCCGCAACCTGATACCGCTGATCATCATCTGTGGTGCCATTGCCATTGGCCTTTATGTCATTCCTGAGAAGATGATCAAGGGCTTTAATGTGTTTGGTAAGGTGATGGATTCTACCCTCCGGATTGTCTTTGTCCTCTGCGTTGTTGAGTACTTTACCAGTGTCTTTAGTACCCTCTTCGGCAGTTGGGGCTTTGAGCCTATCATTGCGGACGAAGTGGATCTCAACCGGGCATTGGAGATCTCAGGCTATATCGGCATCATGCTTTGTGGTGCCTTCCCGATGGTTTATCTCATCAAGACCTATCTGGCCAGACCCTTGGATGCGATAGGTCGCAGAGTGGGTCTTTCTGCAGATGCCACAGCAGGCATCCTGGCTGCTACAGCCAATGTGCTGGCCCTCTTCGGTATGGTGAAGGATCTGAAGCCCAACGACAAGGTGAAGTGTATTGCTTATTCTGTCTGTTGTGCCTTCTTGATTGGTGACCACCTCGCCTTCGCAGCCAATTTCCAGCCCACGCTCATCCTGCCTATCATGGTCGGAAAACTGTGTGGTGGCTGCTTGGCAGTATTTATCGCCACACAGTTCTTGAAACATCAGATTCTGAAAACAGAAGAGGCTTGATGTACCAGCACTTTTTCAAGCGGTTTTTGGATTTTTGGATCGCCTTGGTGGCGCTCCTCTGTGTCAGTCCGCTGTTATTGGTCGTAACAGTCTGGCTGCATGTTGCCAATAAGGGTGCAGGGGCGTTTTTCTTCCAGGAGCGACCAGGCTGGCATGGTCAGATCTTTAAGGTCATCAAGTTCAAGACCATGACAGATGAACGGGATGCTGAAGGCAACCTGTTGCCTGATGGCGATCGCTTGACAAAGGTGGGAAAGTTCGTCAGATCGACCAGTATCGATGAACTTCCGCAATTAATCAATGTGTTGAAGGGCGATATGTCGTTGATTGGTCCTCGCCCTTTATTGGTGCAGTATCTGCCCTTGTATTCACCCGAACAGGCTCGTCGCCATGAGGTGCGCCCAGGCATCTCTGGTTGGGCGCAGTGCCATGGTCGTAATGCCATCAGCTGGACGGAGAAGTTTAAACTCGATGTGTGGTATGTAGACCATGTGTCGTTGATGACCGACCTGAAAGTGATCGTCATCACGATCAAGAAAGTGCTATTTAAAGATGATATTAATCAAGCTGGTGGTCAATGGGCCACCATGGATCCTTTTAATGGACATAACTAATGCATACAAGAAATCATATTGTATTGGTGTCGAAAGATGCCACGTTGCCCGAGTATTACGGGCCTTATAATAGTCATTACACCAAGACTCCGAATATTGATGAATTGGCTGCGAAAGGCACGGTGTTCAACAAGCACTATACGGCTGCCCCATCTACAGCCATGGCTTTCTATGCCATGTTTACCGGCAAATATCCCTATGAATCAGGTAACACTATTTACGTAGAGGTTGAGCCGTACAAAGGTGATACCCTGTTTGATCACCTCTATGACCAAGGTTATGAGTGCCATTTGCTGTGGAGCAACAATTACATCACTAAGGCCGATAAGTTTTCTAAATGTACAGGTCGTCACACCATCCACCATGAATCACTGAAGTTCAATCAGTCGTGTGGCATCAATGCGGCCTATCATCATGAGAACCGCAAACGGAATGAAGAATTGGTGAGGGAGAAGTTTGATGCTATCATCAAGGAGATAGATACGATTGATTATCAGAACAAGGACATCTTCCTGTGGATACACATGCCGCATTGTATTCAGGGACGTATCTCTTATGGCGATGACATCGATATCTTCGACAACCTGATTGGTGAGCTTAGAAAGAGATTCGGTGATGAGAGTCTTTTTGTGACGGCAGATCATGCTCACATGAATGGCTATAACCATAAGGTGGGCTATGGGTTCGATGTAGATGTCCGTGCCACCAGAATCCCTTTGATTACACCTAGAATTGAAGGTCGTGAAACGGTGGATTTCGTTACCTCCAATGTCCAATTGTCGGATATTATTCTTAATCGTAGGATTCAAAAACTACCTTATGTGGTCATCGACAGTGCCTATTACTGTCAATGGAAACGGAAAACGGCTATTGTGAAAGACCATTATTACTATATTTTCACCAAGAAGAACAAGCGTGAAGCGTTATATGATATTGAATTAGATCCCCATCAAGACATCAACTTGATGGAATCACTCCTCTGGAATGATTTTGATAGAGGTTGCAAAACCGACATCCGACAGGTCGTTTTATACCCCTATTGGGACGAGATACCTCAGGTGGTTGAAGAAATGAGAGCCATTGTGAGTTCGTTCTGGCAGGTGGGGCCATGGTGGTATGAATTGAAAGAAAAGGTAAAGCAACAACAGTTCATCAGGAATCTTTTGTTTATACGTGACAAGTTCAGGAAAAGAAACGCATAGACCATCGGCAAATTAAGTATTTGATATGCGGATACTGATTTTTGTGACTAGATTGACAGGTGGCGGCGCAGAACGCGTTGCCACTTTGTGGGCTAATGGCTTTGTTCAGCGCGGTCATGAGGTCGGTTTGGTAGTCAAATGTCGGGACATCAGTCATACATACCCTCTTTCCAATCAGATCAAGGTATTCAATATCTGGCATTATAGTGGTTATCTGTTGCAAAAATACTTTCGATATAAGCAAGTTCCTATTAAAAGCATCCGTCGGGTTATCCATCAGTTCCAACCTGATGTGGCCATCTGTGTGTTACAACCTTGGGGTGAGTGGGTACTCAAAGCATCGAAGGACATGCATCTGCCCGTTGTCAATACCGAACACAGCACATGGGAGAAGCCCGACAATGCTGTATATGGTCGAATCACTAAGAAACGCCATTACTGGCGGTATGTTTTGAATCAGCAGTTTAACTGTGTGACCGTCTTGACGGAGGCTGATAAGATCTGTGCAATGGACTATCTGAATAATGTGGTGGTCATGCCGAATCCATTGGCATTTACACCGGCAGTATCCGTCCCGTCCAAGACAAAAACCATCTTGGCTGTTGGTAGATTGGACATTTGGCATTGCAAAGGCTTTGATATCCTCATTAAAGCTTGGAGCAGAATCGCCCAAGATCGACCAGATTGGAAACTGGTGATTTGTGGTCAGAATCTGGATGGCGCCAGAGAATTCCTCCAGTCCATGGCCAGAGAGCATCATGTGGATCATCAGGTAGAGGTGTTAGCATTCCAAGACGACATACTGACGATGTATCAGAAAGCGTCAGTTTTTGTCCTTCCCAGCCGGTATGAGGGTTTCGGTATGGTCCTTATCGAAGCCATGTCTCAAGGCTGTGCGCCAGTTGTCTGTGACTTTAAGGGCCGCCAGAAAGAAATTATCACCAATGAGCAAGAAGGCATTATTTGTCCTACAGAAGACCCTGTGGCCTTGTCAAACGCCATCGCTCGTATGGTGGATGACGAAACCTATCGAAACATGGTTCAAACGCATGCTATCTCTCGGTCCAAACATTACGAATTAGACCATATTATGGATATTTGGGAAACCATTTTTAAAGAAAGAATAGCCGTATGAGAACAGAGACTTATGAATTGTATGGCAGCAGCATATCCATTCCTCGTCCGGAGAATTACAAGGATTGCATCACACTAATTAAGAGTGACTGGTATCGTAGATCCGGAAAGGTAGAATCTTTTCTGATGATAGCCCTGAAAAGTCTGAGACCATTTGGCTTTTCTCTCCAGTTTTGGCTGAGGCTTTGTCAGCATAAAGGTTGGCTCTACCCCTTCTGTCGTTTCATGCATCTTCGTGCGTGTAGAAAGACGCAGGTACTATTGTCTCCATCCACAAGGATTGGATATGGTTTTTACATAGGGCATTGTTCTTGCTTGATTATTAGTGAACGTACAATAATAGGTAACAATGTGAATTTGAGCCAGTTCCTGAATATCGGGTCGAATCACAGGAAAACAGTTATTATTGGCGACAATGTTTATATTGGTCCACAAGTCTGTACCGTTGATGAAGTCAAGATTGGTAGTAATGCTACCATTGGAGCCGGTGCCATTGTGATTAAGGATGTGCCTGAAAATGCAACTGTTGCGGGAGTTCCTGCAAAAATTCTCAATTACAATAATCCTGGACGATATGTAAACAGGCGTTGGCCGCTCATTGTTTTGTTATTCTTATGTACAGTCTTTGGAGGTAAGGCTTCAGCTCAAGATACCTATAAAAGACTTACGAATCTGCCAGCCGTATATATTGATATTTATGATGGAAGCGAAATAGACAGCCGCCTCAATTACAGATCATGCAGATGGGTATATGTCAGTGAAGATGGAGTAGAATCTTATGATTCCGTTTTGATTCGGAGAAGGGGCAATGCCGGTCCTGATTATTATAAGAAACCGTATAAGGTGAAGTTCCCTAAGAAAGTTCAACTACTAGGACCCAAAGGTGCTACTGCCAAAAAGTGGGCCCTTCAATCCAACGGAAGAGACAAGTTGTTATTCAGAAATAGCCTGGCAGGCAGGGTGAGTAGGTTATGCAAGATGCCTTTTACGCCAGGATCATTATTCGTTGATTTTTTTTTGAATGGCAATTATCAGGGTAATTATGAGATCACCGATGTAGTTGATATTCGAAAGAGGCGAGTTGACATCGAAGAGATGGATACAGCGATAACCGATCCTTTAACTGATATCAGCGGCGGTTATCTTCTTGAGATTGATGGCTATGATGATGATTGGGCCACTTATATTAAATCTCCAATATTTAATAATCACATCCGAATTCATAGTCCAGAGCCAGAAGTTATCAATGCCCAGCAGATAGACTATATCTACAACCATATTACTCGATTTGAGGAAACATTGGACAAAGGGGAATGGCCTGACCCGGAGAGACGTTGGAAGAATTATGTGGATTCTGCTACTATTATGGGGTGGTATCTGACCAATGAGATATGTGCTAACACCGATATCTTCTGGCAGATCTATTTTTATAAGAATAGAGGCGATGACAAATTCTATTTCGGTCCCATCTGGGATTTTGACTTGTCTTTTAATGGGGACAGCCGCTATGGCGATGAAGGTGATGTCACCAACTTGTTATTTCAGGAGAATCAGTTCCGGAGCAGGTATTTTTACAGATGGTTTGATAAACTAAAAGTCGATGATCTGTGGAAAGAGGCCCAGTTCCATGCTTTTGAGAAATTGTATATTGAGGACAAACTGGATTCTGTCATGCTGGCGTACGTAGATTCTATTTCAAGCTATTTGCGCCCATCCGTCGATGAGAACTATCAATTGTTTGGTAATATTTCCGAGAGGACTCATTATGAGATTGTATTATACGATAATTATGACCGATATGTAGATGATCTAAGAGAGTTTATTGTCCAGCATAATGCTTATTTGTATAGGCGCTTCAAGGCAATCCTGAATAATGAGGAAATCGGAATCATCCCAGTAGAACGCTCTGTGCCCCTCCCCCATGATTACCGGGTGGTTTATGATAAAAAACGAGGACAGCTACTGTTTAAAGGTCTGGATGCCACTGATGTCGGTCATCTGACTGCTTCATTGTGTGATCTGCGAGGCCATGTCGTGATGAATATCAATCAATCCATTCAGATAAATGTCCAATCACTCCCTCAAGGTGTATATATACTTAAGTGGAGCCTATATAAGAACAACAGATCACTGAAGTTCATTGTTGATTAGTGGTATGGAACAAAGTCAAGGTCATACAGCCAGAAGATTGGCCAGGAACACCATTTATATGTATATCAGGATGGTGGTGATCATGCTGGTGTCCCTTTATACTTCCCGTATTATCTTGCAGAATCTTGGAATTGTCGATTATGGCATCTATAATGTAGTGGGCAGTTTGGTGGTGATGTTCCATTCCGTGAAGACCATTTTCACCTCCTCTACACAAAGATATATCAATTATGAGATGGGAAAGGGTAACAAGGCTGCCTTGAATCTGGTTTTTAATCTGAGTTTAAAGATCAACTTGCTGATAGGGGTGCTCTTCTTTATTTTAGTGGAGATTGTGGGTCTTTGGTTTATCCATACGCATATCAATGTACCGGAAGGAAGATTATTTGCAGCTCAATGTGTTTTCCAGGTCTCTGTCATCTCCGCCATATTCAGTTTGATGATGACCAGTTTTGATGCCATCATCATCGCCCATGAACACATGGGCTTTTATGCCGGCATGTCTGTTGTCGATGTGTTTGTGAAGTTAGGCATCGTTTTCTCATTACCATTGTTTCCTAACGATCGACTCATAACATATGCGCTATTGCTATTCTTGGCGTCAGTCGTTATATCTGCTGTTAGGTTTTTGTACTGTAGGGTGAAATTTGAGGAAGTGGCGATTAAAAACGTATGGGATAAAAAGTACTTTCATGAGATGACCGTATTTGCCGGCTGGAATTTCTTTGGAAATACAGCGTATGCTTTGACTCATAACGGCATCAATATGGTGTTGAATGTTTTTGGAGGTCCAGTAGTGAATGCAGCAAGAGGTATCGTTTTTCAAGTAAATGCCGCATTACAACAGTTGATTAATAATCTCTCAATCGTTATTAAACCTTTTGCCATACGTACTTATGCTGAGGGTAATATTCAAAAAGCCTTCGATGTTTTGTATTTGTCGTCTAAGGTGTATTTCTTGATCCAGTTACTGGTTGTAATCATTCTGTCATTCTTTACCAAGGAGATTATTACATTCTGGTTGGGACATGTTCCTCCATACGTGGTATCCTTCCTCATCTTTATATTATGGTATTCTCTTATTAGGGCCGTGCATAATCCTCTCGACATATTATTCTATTCAGTAGGAGACATGAAGTATTACCAGTTGTTTGAAGGAATATGCTTGTCGCTACCGGTTGTCCTGTCCTATTTCCTTCTAAAGAACGGATATCCTTTTTATTCGGTGTTCTTCATACAGTTTGTTGTTGAAGCAGTTAACTTTGTTTGTATCTCAGTCATTGCCAGATATGTTTGCGGACTTCATCTGATCCATTTTGTCAGAAGGGTGTATGTACCCTGTGTCGTGGTTTTTTTGTTTTATCTGATCCATTTCTATTATGTTTTTGTATATGTGGATACATATACTGTGAAATTGATGATGATGCTCAGTTCTATAGCCATTGTAATCGCCACCATGTATTGGGGCGGTTTTAATCAGGATGAGAAGCTCATCATCAGGAAGATGGTTCGGAGTGTGTTTTAAGTTGCCATGCTCAAAAGATTGAGGAAAATACGAAGCCTGTTGCAGTCCAGTTATTGGAATATCGGCTTTATCGAGGAGGATATCAAAGAGGTACTCCGCTCTGACCATCTCCATATCCACTGGTTGCAGCATCCTTATAAGGACCGGTGGTTCGCCGATCCTTTTTTTCTCCGTGTTGACGAACACCGTATCATCCTGCTGGTAGAAGAATTCCGCTATCAGGACAAGAAAGGGCGTCTGACGAAACTGACCGTTAATCGTGCCAATTATCAACTGGAAGACGTTAAGACTATTCTTGAAGAGCCCACTCATCTGTCTTTCCCCTTTATTTATCGAAAAGACGACTCTGTCTTAATCATACCCGAAAGTAGCAATTCGGGACAGACAGATGTCTATGTATATGATGAAGTGACCGACGAGGTCAAGAAAATATCGACATTCTGCCATTTGCCCCTTACCGATGCCGTTTTGATAGACATGCCTGACGGCAAACAGTACGTACTTAGCACCAAGGAACCGACCCCCAATAAGGATCATCTACAGATATATGCTGCAGATACGGAGAGATGGAAGATGACAGAGATTCCGCTACAGGATGTGCTTTTTGATAGTCGCATCGCTCGGAATGCTGGCGATGTTTTTGAGGTGGATGGTGTGATGTACCGCCCAGCCCAAGACTGTAATAAAGGTTATGGCCATGGCGTTGTTATTCAGCAGATCAGCTATCACGACGGCCAGTTTGCTTTTGAGACTATCCGTACCTTCTTTTCGGATAACCCAGAATTCGATATGGGCTATCACACCTTTAACAGAATGAATGGACTGATTGTGATGGATGCTCATGGGCATCGTTATAAGATGGCTAATAAAATGGTGAAACTCCTTCTGATGCTATATCACTTATGAAGATTGCGATTCTTATTAATAGTATTGCCGGCGCTGGATCAGAGCGTTTTGCCACCTTATTGGCGAATGGCCTGTCGGAGAAAGACTACCACGTGACGCTTTTAACCGGACCTCGGCAAGTTGGCGAATTTGAGATCAATGGGAAAGTGAATCGTGTGGAACTATTTCATGGTCAGCCATTTCCCATCAGTTCTTATATTCTTCGTCAATATCTGAGTCGTCATCAGATCGATGTGTGTGTAGCCATCGGCATCCAGGCCAATTTGGCAGCAGCCCTTGCCAACATCATGTTGGAAACGAAGATCGTTCTTTGTGAAAGAAATGCCCCTAAGGAAGATCACTTGAGTTGGAAGAGTAAGTTGTTGCGGAAATTGTTATACAGACAGGGTGATGCCTTCGTTTTTCAGACCTCGGATGCTCAAGCGTTCTATAGCAAGGCCATCCAGCGTAAAGGTATCGTCATACCCAATCCTGTCAAGGAAGGTCTGCCTCGCAGGAGTGATGTCGTACGAAAGGAGATTGTGGCTGTTGGGCGACTGAAACCTCAGAAGAATTATCCCTTGTTGTTGAAGGCTTTTTCTAAGGTTCATCAACAGCATCCCGACTATCGACTAAGGATCTTTGGCAGAGGAAGGCATCTTGGTGAGTTGGAAAGATTGGCTACAGCGTTAGGCATTAATAATGCCGTTGTCTTTGAAGGGTTTCAGGTTGCTGTTCATCAGATGATAGTCGGTTCTGATATATTTGTCCTGACATCCGATTTCGAGGGTATGCCTAATGCCTTGATGGAAGCCATGGCTATGGGCTTTCCTGTGGTCAGTACAGATTGTCCTTGTGGTGGACCACGTATGCTGATTAGGGATATGGAGAATGGCATTTTGACTAAGGTTGGCGATGTGGATGACTTGGCTCGTGCTCTTAACTTATTGATAGAAGACTCGGCTTTAAAACAGAAGTGTGCCAGTCAGGCATCGCGTATCTGTGAGGAATATGCGCTTTGTGATATAATGTTGAAATGGGAAACGTTTTTAAATAGACTTGTGTGATATCATGATGGAAAGAAAAGATGTGATTCAGAAATTGACAGAGGTGTTCTGTGATGTGCTCGACTTGGATGAGATGGAACTGACTGATGCCACAACTCGAGCAGATATTGAGGAATGGGATTCGTTCAGTCATGTGCATCTGGTGATGGAGATCCAGAAGGAATTTGGTATGACGTTTCCTCCCTCGGAGGCATTGTCGTGGAAGACGGTCGGTGGGATTGTGGACTCCATTATGTCGAGGAGCGTATAGCACTTCATACGAAAAATATGATGAAACTGATCAGTAATTTGAAGGACCAGCTGAGGGCCCAAAAAGAAAAAAAGAGGTTGGCGGGATTTGAAGAGAAATCCTCCATCCTTTTTAATCTGGTATGTAAAAAGGGTGTGAATATCATCATCCTCAGTTCGGATTGTACGGGAGGCCGACTGATGAATGATTACAGGATGTCGGTCAATACCCCAACGGTCAACTATTGGTGTAGCGCTGCCGATTTCCTGACCATTTGCGAAGATCCTGAGAAGTATTTTAGTACGCCTTTTCAACTGGAAGGTCAGGAGGATGAAGATCATTTTAGAGGGAAACTGGGTGATGTGGTGATCCATTTGGGTCATGAATATGATGCGGAAAAGGCCGTTAAGCGATGGAATAGAGGATGTAAGCAGTTCTTGCGGGCTATGAAGGGACCTCATGAGATTTGTGTTATCATGAACGACCGCAATGGATTTACGGACAGTGATATGGCTCGATTCGAAGCCCTTCCATACACCTATAAGGTGATTTTTACTCACAAACCCTACGAGAATGCCCCTCATTCCTTCTATATGAAAGGTGAGGATCAGCTGCCTTTTGTGAAGATTATGACGGGTTTTGAACATCTTTTCTCTGTGAAACGGCGGTACGACAGGTTTGATTTCTTCCATCAGTGGTTTATGAAGATCCTGAGTTAAGATGCGAAAGGTCATCATTGCTTGCTATTACGGTCGGTTCCCTGCCTGGATGAACCTGTGGGTTAAGTCGTGCGAACTGAATCCCGACTTCGATTTCCTGCTGGTCACTGATTCTGAGCTTCAGAACCTGCCACCCAACATGACGCTTCATCAGGAGAGCATTGCTGATCTGAAGCGCAGGTTCTGCCGTGTGTTGGGCTTTGAGGTTTGTTTAGAACAACCCTACAAACTCTGTGATTATAAACCGGTCTATGGTCTGGCCTTTCAGGACCTCATCAAGGATTACGATTTCTGGGGGCATTGTGACATCGATATGATCTTTGGCCGGATTGGTCATTTCTTTACAGATGAGTTGTTTGGGCTGTATGACCGGTTAGGCACCTTTGCCCATTTGGTTTTCTATCGGAACAACGATGAGATGAACCATCTCTTCATGAAGAAGGGTAGCATTTTTAATTACCAAACCGTTTTCAAAGGAAAATGGTATTATGCGCTCGATGAAATGTATGGGATGAGTCTTATCTGCCGGAGGAATAATGTGAAGTGGTATGATTGCGGCCATGCCTATTGCCTGGATAAGAGCAAGAAGCATCTTGGCAACCCCTTGGTTTTCTCTGGCCTTTCTCATGATGGACTCCAGGGCGTTTTATGGGAGAATGGTCGGATCTATCATGTTTGGCTGTCGGATGATGGTAAACTGAAACAGAAAGAGAAGATGTATTTCCACTTCTCGAAAAACCATTATGAGCTTATCGAATATGCTGAGAGACTGGTTTTCGATGCCGAGCGCATCATGCCAGTCATTTCCGAAGAAGGGCTTCAGGCTTTCCTTCAATCCTCATCAGAGAGCCATGACCATTCTTTAAAGGCGCCTTCACTCTGGAAACGGTTGGCTGAGGCCGATTGGCAGCAGAGATATATTTACATAAAGCGATTCATAGGCCTTCAATGGGCCAAGATGTATATTGACCTATGAAGATCGTAGTGGTGGTGATGTCATATTATCCCCATGAGGGAGGGGTCCAGACGGTTACCAAATATTTGGCGGAAGGTCTGGCGCAGCGAGGTCATGACATTACCATTCTGACCGCCAAAGAAGAAAATGATCTGAGTGAAGAAACCTACCATCAGGTCCAGATCAAGAGGTTTAATGTCAGTTCCTTCCTGAAATTAATACCCAGAGGAGAGATCAAGGCCTTTAAATCGGCTTTACTTTCAGCCTGTGAGGATGCTGATGTGATGGTGAATGTTTGTGGTAACACGCCATTGGCCGTACTGACTTATCAGGTCATCGACCAGATCAAGTGTAAGAAGATTCTTCATCAGCATGGCATGTTCGACGGGAAGTTCCATTTCCGTCAATGCCATACCGCTAAGGATGTTGCGAGAATGCTCTTGCTGACACCTTTCTGGGAACTCTTCCATCGCTATTATTGGGGCAAGATCTCCCAGTTTGACGACTGTATCCACCTGTTTGAGGATGACTCCAGCCATCGCTATTTCAAACGGCGTGGTTTTCTGCATAACCATGTGGTCATGAATAGTTGCGAGCCAGTGTTTTTCGAGGGCCCGACTGACAAAACGGTGTTGGATAAGTATCATATCTCCGCACCTTATTATATATATGTAGCCAATTATTCTGCCAATAAGAATCAGCTCAGGGCTGTATCAGCCTATCTGAAATCGGGTTGTACCGACGTGGATTTAGTGTTGGTAGGTAGCAGTGTTAATGGCTATTATTCTAAGGTGAAAGCGCTGATTGATGCATCATCCTGTCGTGACAGGATTCATCTTTTGACGGCTATTCCGCGAGAAGATACGATCAGTCTCATCAAGAACGCCTATGCCAGTCTGCTGACTAGTCGGAGTGAGTATTTCCCCATTACGCTGATAGAGGGAATGGCTTGTGGCAAGCCTTTTATCTCCACTGATGTCGGGGTGGTGAAGCATCTGCCGGGAGGTGTGGTGTGTAAGACAGATCATGAACTGGCCTATAGGTTGCGTTATGATCAGGATCATCTCTCAGATGTAACCCAACAGGGTGCCTTGGCCAGCCAATTTGCCAGAAGCCAGTGCTATCTGCCTCATATTCTGGACCAGGTGGAGGCTATTTGTAAATCTGACCATTGCTGATGAAACTATATATTGTTGTTAATGTCGATTGGTTTTTCCTGTCTCATCGGTTGCCAGTGGCCCTGGCAGCCCAGAAGGCTGGGTGGGATGTCACCATTGTGACTGCCGACACGGGGCGATTGAAGGAGATTGAAGCGGCAGGACTGCGGGCTATCAATCTGCCGATGTCAAGGTCGGGGATGAACCCCGTGCAGGAGCTGAAGGCCTTATGGTTTATGTATCGGCTCTATGGCCGGGAAACGCCTGATGTGGTGCATCATGTGGGCGTAAAGGCCATCCTCTGGGGAACTTTGGCGGCTAAGTTTGCCAAGGTGCATGGGGTGGTGAATGCCATCAGTGGGTTGGGCGGTTTCTTTGCGGAGGATAACCAGTCCTTGTTGTCGAAGATCTTACCTTTAGTGCTGCGCTTCTCTCATCACCGGCAGAACCTGTTGGTCATCTTCCAGAATCAGGAGGACCGTCAACTCTATCTGAATCATCATATCATCAAGGACTCTCAGGCGCGAATGATCAAAGGATCAGGCGTGGATTTGCAGGAGTATGCCTATACCCCAGAACCGCAAAATGGTAAAATCATCATCTTGCTGACGGCTAGGATGATCGCTGAAAAGGGCGTTTTTGTGTTGACAGATGCTGCAGAAAGACTAAGAGATGCGTATGAAGACCAACTAGAGTTCTGGATTGCAGGTGGATTGGACGATCATCCCGACGCCATCACTCTGGCCCAGCTTGAGGCAGTCTGCGATGGCCATTATATTCAATGGTTGGGTAGGCGAGAGGATGTCAAGAAGTTACTCCAGCAGTGTCATATCTTTGCCTTCCCCAGTTATTATATGGAGGGCCTGCCCAAGTCACTGATTGAGGCTTGTGCCATTGGTCGCCCCATTGTGACCACCGATAACATTGGTTGTCGCGACGTGGTCACTGATGGTGTCAATGGCTATCTGGTACCAGTCAAGGATAGTCAGGCGCTGGCCGAGAAGATTCAGTTATTGGTAGACCATCCTGACTTAAGACACGAGATGGGTTTGGCCTCCAGAAAGGTGGCCGAGCAGCATTTCTCGTTGGATACAGTGATTCAGGATCACTTGACTATTTATCAGGAATTGATATCATAGGATATAATGACAATCATAGAATATATCATAGTAGGTGCTTTTTTGCTTCTTTTTGAGGTCATCTATATGAAGATGGCCGTAAAACTGAAAATCTTCGATGTACCGCATCACCAAAGTTCACACACGGGAGTTGTGGTACGTGGAGGCGGTATCATCTTTTATCTGGCTTTCCTTATCTGGTTTATCAAGAGTGGCTTTCAGTGGTATGGCGGACTAATCGGACTGACCATCATTGCTGGCGTGAGTTTCCTCGATGATCTCCGAGGTGTGAGTCCCAAAATCAGACTGATTTGTCAGTTTATAGCCATTCTGCTGATGTTTTATCACTCTGGATTGATCCGGACGGCGCCGCATGCAGTGATTCTATTGTCCATCTTCTGTGTTGGAGCGGTAAATATCTATAATTTCATGGATGGCATCAATGGTATGACGGGCGGCTACTCGCTGGTGGTGGCGTTGGCGCTGTTGTATGTGGATTTATATCAGGTTAGTTTTGCCGATCCAAGCTTGATCATTTATGTCATCCTGGCATTGCTGGTCTTTAATCTCTTTAATTTTCGGCCGCATGCCAAGTGCTTTGCCGGGGATGTGGGGTCGCTCTCGATAGGCTTTATACTGGTTTATTTAGTGCTGCGTCTGGCATTGAGAGGCCAGACGATGGCCTGGATGGCCATGCTGATCGTCTATGCCGTGGATGGGGGATTAACCATCTTGCATCGCATCTGGTTACGTGAGAACCTGATGAAACCCCATAAAAAGCATGCTTATCAGATTATGGCGAACGAACTCAAAATGCCCCATCTGGTGGTTTCTGGCATCTACATGGCCTTGCAGGCCATCTGCAGTGTCTGGTACATCGTCTTCCCGGGCTATCTGACGCTGTCTATTCAAACTATTCTACTGTGCATGGCCTATCTTTTTTTTATGAAAAGATACTATCCGATGCATACTAGGTAAGTTTTTGAGACCTTTCTATAAATTTGTTACAGAAAAAGTTGGATAATATGGCAGAAATGAGTACCTTTGCACACTCAAAACAGAAAGAATCATTTTCGTCATGAAGCATCATATATTAATAACGTCAGCCGGAAAGCGCGTTGTCCTGGTTCGGATTTTCCAGAAGACCTTGAAGGAATTAGGGCTCGATGGGAAAGTTTATACCGCAGACATGAGGCCCGAGATGTCCCCGGCGGGCATGGTGTCGGAGGCGTGTATTCGTGTGCCAAGATGTACGGCCGACAACTATATTGACGCTTTACTCCAGATCTGTCAGGAAAAGGAGATCGCCGTGGTTGTTCCCACCATTGATACGGAACTTCAAGTATTGTCAGAGAATAGATGGCGTTTTCAGGAGCAAGGTGTTCAGCTGGTTCTTTCTGATGCTGACTTTATCAAAGCCTGTGGGGATAAGCGCCTGACGGCGTCGCTTTTTTCAGACCTGGGCATTGCTGTTCCCCGGCAGGTTGACAAGGACCACATGACATACCCGGTATTTGCCAAGCCCTACGACGGTTCGCTCAGTGTCAATACCCATATCATTCGAGACGAGAAAGACCTGACACCCGACATCCTGGAGGATCCCAAGATGCTTTTCCTGGAGTATGTTGACCCCAAGGACTACCGGGAGTATACCGTGGATATGTATTATGGCCAGGATGGCCAGGTCAAGGGAATCGTCCCTCGTGAGCGTTTGGAGATCCGTGCCGGTGAGATCAACAAGGGCATTACCCGTAAGAATGATATAGTTGACTATTTAAAGGAACGCATGGCGACCATGAAGGGTGTTCGTGGCTGTATCTGTTTGCAGCTCTTCTATCGTGCCTCCGACCAGGATATCAAGGGTATCGAGATCAATCCCCGATTTGGTGGCGGTTTCCCCTTGTCGTATTATGCCAACGCCAATTTTGTGGAATATATTCTGCGTGAATACTTGTTGAATGAGCAGATTGCTTATTCTGAGGACTGGCTTGATCATACGCTGATGCTCCGTTATGATGAAGATGTGATTATTCATGATGCCAAGGCGTAAAGTCTTCGTTTTTGATCTTGATGATACTCTATATAAAGAGGTAGACTATCTGAAGTCTGCCTTTCGTGAAATCGCTTCATTCTTAGAATTCAATTATGGCCTGTCGGATGTCTACGATAGACTGTTAGAATATTGGCAGAATGGAGAGAATGCGTTTGAGAAGATGATCAATGAGAACTATTTGCCATTGCAAGTGGAGGACCTGTTGAAGATGTACCGGGCGCATCACCCCCAGATCACTTTAGAAAAAGATACACGCCAAGTCTTAGACCAATTACATCAGGATTATGTGCTTGGTATCATAACCGACGGACGGTCCTTGACGCAAAGAAATAAGATAGAGGCCTTGGGCCTTGGTGCCTATATAGAGCATCAGAATCTTCATATTTCTGAAGAGACCGGCTTTACCAAACCATCTCTAGAACCTTTCCGCTCTTTGATGAAGATGTATCCCGATTCTGATTATTATTATATAGGTGATAATCCCGCGAAGGACTTTATAGCTCCCAATCAGTTGGGATGGATAACGGTGTGTTTGTTGGATGATGGCCGGAATATTCATCCACAGGTATGGTCAGCAAAAAATGAATATTTGCCCCAAAAGAAAGTCAGGTCAATACTTGACCTATTAAATCTTTTGTAAGTCCAGGTATTCATCTTGTATCATATAAACGAGCGAGCCCCAGCCAAACGGCTGGGGTTCGCTTTTATTTGTTAAGATCGGCGTACTCCGTGGATGCGCAGAATACAGGGCAGTCCTTGTTGGCTCCTAATTCATAGTGGCCGACGATCTTGGCCTTCGGGAATCGCTCCTTAATGGCAGAGAGCACTTCTATCAGTGATTTCTTCTGCTCGGGAGTGCGAGTATCGGCCGGCCTTCCCCTAGCATTGAGTCCACCCTCATAGCAAACTCCGATACTGACTGCATTGTAGCCTTTGACATGGGCACCAATCTTTGAGATGGGGCGACAGTTGTGAATCTTACCATCTTTGGTTATGTAAAAATGATACCCGATGTCCGACCAATGACAAATGTCCACATGCAGATGGCGAAGATCCTTTAACGTGAAGTTTGTCGTCACCTTCGAAGCCGAGCAATGAACCACGATATACAGAATCGGGCGGTTGACAGGACAATCTGGCAGGTAGTAAGACATGATGAAGGCCTTAGAGCACATTTGGCAGGCCGCAGCTCTGCATCAGGAACGTTGAAATAAAAGCAGTGACAACTGTAAGAATAAAGTTCCCGAGTTTATCGGATGTTACATTTTTGAATATTTTCATTTTACTAAATTTTAAAATTATACATTAATTGTTTTCTCCCCGCTCGCTGAAGCTCGCTCCATCCCACCCTCGCTCTTAGGGGGCTGCTCGCCCCCTGCCGCGCGGCAAGACCCCTCGGTGTTTTCAGGTATAGATTATTAATATAATCAAACCGACCCTTTGATGGGTCGAGTTTACCTTAATGAATGAGTGCCGCCGGGTCGGCACGGTTGCATCCTTCCCTTGGGGGAAGGCCTTGGGTGGGGGAATGTCTCTTTGGAACTTTCTCTGCGCCAGAGAAAGTGGAAGAAATTGGGGGCCTGGGGTATCCCCCGGAAGAGGGGTGAACCTTGACCAAGCTGCATTCATGACAGGATGTTTGGAAGTTGTTTCAGCGCATGGGCTGACTGTAGTGTCATTGCTTTGCTCCTGACTCAAGGCTCATGCCCCTCAGGGGAGGGAACTGATGGATTAGTCCCCGGTTCCCGGGGTGTCTGGATCAGGATCAGATCCCGAAGAGGAATCTTTCTTCTTGGTCTTCGCCTCGACCAGATCCTTCGCCAACATGAAGGAAGCCTTCTTCTGCAACATCTTCGAAGAGAGGTTGTTCACATCAGTGCGACTCGGTGCGAAGCAGAGATACAATCCCTTGATGTTTACACCGAGGTTGTAATCACCCTCAGACTCTGCACCATCACTGGTTACCGACAGATAGAACACGCCGAGGTCACCGAACTGGACCTTCTTGCCCTCCAGCAACTGCTCCAGGATACACTTCTGGAGTTTGTTGGCCACACCTAGGCATACATCCTCGCCATAGACTGAGTTGTGCTCCGACATGTGCTTACAGAGCTGTGTGTAGCTCATGGTACTGGTACTTACCACTCGGCCGTACCACTTGCCGTAAGCGGCATTGTACTTGTTGTTGTTTTTTGTAACTTTAATAAATACTGGCATAGAACTAATTTTAATTGTTAATAATATATTGCATCCGGATTGCACTGCAAGTGAAGTGCAAGGCGAGCGCAGAGCTGAGCTCGCTCGAGCTATGCTGAACCGCAGCCTTCACTCGCCATTGCAACTTGTTTGCAATGGCAAAGTTACAACATTTTAAAAGTGCGTTGTCTACTATTGGCGTGCATTGGCGGATATCGATAAAACTTTTTTATAAATCTATCCCATAGTCATCGGAGATGTATTGAACAGCGTTCGGAGGGAGGAGCTGGGTGTGAGGGGAGACTCCCATATCTTGGAGGGTTTGGCGGCGGGAGGCGATGTAGCGTGAGAACGTCCTCATGGAGACTCCGGCTCGTTCGGCCAACTCCGATTTGTACATAGCTTTTGGCATAGATGTCGTTTTTGAGGTGAATGAACGTTGGATTCGTTATGTTTCACATTGTGAAACAGTAATCAATAAGGTCAATTTTGCGAGCCTTTTGCTCTGACGTGGCGTGGAGTTCCAGGATGGAGGAGACGCGGAGAGGGTATTGGAAGGGGTAGAGTTTGGTGGCTTGTTGGGTGATGTCTGACCAGGCTTTGAAGGCTTCGCCTGTTTCGTCGGTATCGGGAAAGATCACCACTTTGTGGTTCACCAGCGGGGCGAGGAGCTCGGGTTTGAACATTTGGAGTCCACCGCAGGAGAGCCAAACGAAGTCGGGGAACAGCTCGGAGAGGATAACGGCGGTCTTTTCTGACTCGACAATGCAGACGGTCTTGTTATCTGATAATAGATGGAGGCCGAAGAGGCAGTGCTGGAGGGTGAAACCTTCAGGGAGTTGGTCCTTGAGGATTGCATGAACCCACGTGGGGTTGTGAGTCTTGTCACGGTGACAGTCAGGTTGGTAGTGCATCAGTTTACCAGTGTGGACACGTTGTTGGTCGTCGATCTCCCAGAAAATGACGCGACCTTCTTTAGAGGCGCCGAGGCGGTAGCGATCGGCAGCTTGGTGCATCTGTGCGTCGGAGAGGTAACCCTGAGAGACGAGCGATTGGCAGAAGGTGGATTGAGTGGAGAGGGATTTGTCGACGAGGTCGGGGGAGAGAGGGATGAGAGCGATGGTGTTCGCGGCGGTAGCCCTGACAGGCGCTCGGCTTTGCCGCTTGGCTTCGCCAAGAACCTGTCCCCTGTCAGGGCGAGGGCTGTCAATGACGGTGATGTTGAACTCGCGGACGAGCCAGTCGCAGGCTTCGATGAAGGAGAGGTTCTCGTTGTCCTGCACTAACTTGATGACGTCGCCGCCCTTGCCACAGACAAAGCATTTAAAGATGTTTTTTGTTTTGTTGATGTGCATAGAGGGATGTGTATCATTGTGATACCAACATTGAGCACGTTTGGTGAGTTTACCCATTCCATAGAGGGTAATGCCTAACTTTGAGCAGACATCGAATATGGGGATGTCGCGGATTTCTTGGAGTGTAATTTCGTCGTACTTCACTTTGTAAATTGATAATTGAAGATGAAAAATTGAATTGTTTTTGCCTACGGTGAAGGCTCTGGGGGCCCCTCATACTATATTCTCTCTCGTTGAGAGAATTACGTATGGGGTCAGATGCTTCACCTACGGCAGGGTTGGTCAAAACGGGAGATCCTGCTGGATGGCCTCGGGGGAGGGGAGGAGGTACTCCTTTTTGCCGAAGGGGTTGGTACAGCAGAGGATGACCTTTTCGTTGAGGGCCTGGCGGAGGATTTCGTCATGAATTTTGTCTTTGACGGCATTGGTCTTGGCGTAGATCTCTGGTTTGAGCGTATCCTCGGTATACGGTTTGCCGGGCTCCATGATGTCGGTAAAGAGCTGTTTTACGTCAAAGACGTGTTTACGACCTTCCTTATGAGCATACTTCGGATTGAGATCGGCAAAAGGCTTGCTCGTACGGCCACTTTCCTGAAGTTTGGCTGCTCGCTTACGCTCAGCCTCGAACTGGGCTTCGAGCAGTTGCTTTTCGCTACAGCGATAGGGGATGCCATTATCGTTGATGGCAAAGCTAAGGCCTTCAGCGATGTCATATTTACGCGTGTCGGTCTGACTCCATGTAAAGATTCTTTCGCTCGATTTGGTGCACTCGTACACCTCGAAGGCCTTGTTCTTCAGCTCTGTGCCTATCCAACCACGCAGATTGCGATCTTCGACCGATTTGTTCTGATGGAGCACGCATACCATGCAGCAGTGGCATTCTGAGGCCAGATGCATCAATCGCTCCACGACGTTCTGGGCCACGACACCATCATTGATGTCGGCCACCAGGTCGCGAATTCCATCGAGAATCACCAGGTCGGGACGGCGATAGCGTACAGCTGCTTCGAGCAAGGGCAAACGCTCGGCAACGGGCTTACGGCGGACATTAAAGACATTGAACTGGTCGGCAGGAAACTGATCAGGCTGGATGCCTGTCATCTGGCAGACACGTTGGCAGAGGATGTCCTTGGTGGACTCATCGCTCTGTTCGGTATCATACCAGAGTACGTGCAACTTGCGGGGCTCGATCCTCGTGACGGAGAGCACTTCGTTGCGAAAGCACAGCGCCATCAGAATGCTGCAGACAAATGTCTTGCCGCTCTTGGCCTTGCCTGAGAGACCTGTCAGCTCACCACGGGCGAAGCAGGGCTTATCGTGAAACCGGAAGAGGAACTCCACGGGCGGGAGTTCCTTGGATGGCGTAATCCGGCACGCTTCCAGTTCATGAAGTCGCTGCTCGTCTTCAGGCGAGAAACCGGCCAGGGCCAGTTCTCGCTGAAGCAGGCTTAGGGCATCAGGGTCTAATCTCATTTTTCAGAGTGGCCTGAACGCTTTCCTGGGCATCGAGGTCTTCGTCTTGGTAGATGTAGTCGGAATAGAAGAACCAGTTGGTGTTGAAGTCATCGAGGCTCATGTGGGAGGAGAAACGGATGAGGAGGGCCACGAAACTGGCGGCTTCCTGACTGGAAAGCCCGTTGTAGTACTCCTTAACAGGCTGATTCGGATAATAGCCCTTGTCGGCATCGTCGAGGGCATGGGCACGGATGAATTGCTGCTTTAAACGGTCAAATAGTTCAATACAGCGTTGTTCGCGTTTGCTTTTGTTGTAAATCATACTCTTTTAGTTTAAATAAATGTTAATTTGACGATTTCCGTCGATAACTATTGCAAAGGTAGGTTGTTGTGAGTAATTTTGCAGCCCGAATGTCCTAACATAGTTGGGATGGAATTTGTATTAATTAACATTAAACCACTTAAGAGATTATGAAAAGATTTTTCTCTGCGCCACTCACGCTGAAGTTTCTTCAGCAGTATGTTGGTATGGGAGTGAAAGGAGCCTCAGTTGCTATTCTCAAACGTCATCATGTCAGCGAGAATACACGCGCGAGAGTCTAAACTGGAAGCTGTATTGCACTTCCGCAGTTCTACAACGTATTAAGATTCGCCATGCTGCGCAAGCAAACGCGCTGGGAGCGATTACTGCTCCTGTGTCAGGTGCTGGATCAATTAGAGAGCGATTATCGCTCGATCTATCCCGACGAAAAGCCCATTGTCGAGGGCGGATTTGAAGAAACACTGCGGGATTTGGTGATTCCGAAGTGAAAAAATCAATAGGTACGCATTAATTTTGGGGGTAAATGCAAGTTTATCCCCTTTTTATTTGGCGTTTTGCTTAATTCTTATTAATTTTGCACCCGAAAATTAATAAGGAATGGGAAAGATGATACATCTGTGCCTGGCTAAGATGAGCGACACAGGCATGGAACAAAAATACATTCAGGAAGCTTTTGATACGCAGTGGGTAGCCCCTCTGGGCCCCAATGTAGACGGCTTTGAGGATGACTTGAAGCAGTTTGTGGGCGAGGGCAAAGAGGTCGTGGCATTGAGTAATGGTACGGCCGCTGTGCATATGGCACTGATAGCCTGTGGCGTAGGTCCTGGCGATGAGGTGATCACGCAGAGTTTTACGTTCTGTGCCTCGGCTCATCCCGTGACTTATCTGGGTGCAACCCCCGTATTTGTAGATTCTGAGCGCGATACCTGGAATATGGATCCCGACCTTTTGGAGGTGGCCATCAAAGACCGACTCGCCAAGACCGGCCGTAAACCGAAGGCGATTATGCCCGTAGCGCTGTATGGCATGCCTTACCAGATAGAACGAATCATGGAAGTGGCCAACCGCTACGAGATTCCTGTGGTAGAGGACGCTGCCGAGGGCTTTGGCTCACGCTATAAAGGGCGCGTGCTGGGTACTTTCGGCAAATATGGCGTGCTGAGCTTTAATGGCAATAAGATGATTACCACCTCGGGTGGCGGTGCATTGATTTGTGGCGACAGAGCCGAGTGGAAGAAGGTGATGTGGCTGGCTACACAGGCCCGCGAGAGCTATCCTTACTATCAGCATGAGGTTATCGGTTATAACTATCGCTTGAGTAATATCTGTGCAGGCATCGGCCGCGGTCAGATGACGGTGGCGAATGATCATATTACCCATCACCACCATGTGCAGGCCCTCTATGAGCAGCTTCTGAAAGATGTGCCAGGCGTAAAAGTACATATCCAGCCGAAGGGTGGGGACTACGACAGCAACTACTGGCTCACGGCTATAACCCTTGATCCTGCTTTAAAGGTTAAGGGCCAAGAAAACGCCTATAAATTCTTAGTCAAGGATGCAGTGGGCGGTGTCCCCGGCGTGATCCACCAAGCCTCCACGGCAGTGACCGACTGCCAGCCCAATGCCAATGTCGAGGCCATGCGTATGGCTTTGTTTGAGGCAGGTGTCGAGTCGCGCCCCCTGTGGAAACCCATGCACAAACAGCCAGTATATAAAGATGCACCCGCCTATACGAGTGGCGTGAGTGAAGATATCTTTAAAATGGGTATGTGTCTGCCAACGGGTCCGTGCGTATCCGATGAAAATGTAAAATATATTGTAGATCATATCAAGAAGAATATCTTGTAAACAAATCAGAGTGGCATCAGATTTAGAAGGGGTAATTTATTAAATTATCCCTTTTTTTTTGTTTATATCAAATAAAATAACTACTTTTGTACCCGAAAATAAGATGAAATCTTAAGTATGTCACTGGATATCAGGCAGAAAGGACGATTCTTACATATTTACGAGGTCTTTGTCGGGCGCTGCCATACAGAATGGTGGTGACCCTCGGCTTTTGTTTTCACTGAAATCATAATTTAACGAGTTATATGGAGAATAATCAGAATGTGATGATCGAAGAAGAGGAGTCTTCATTCGATTACATGCAGTTGTGGCGATTGTTTAAGAAGAACTGGAAGTGGTTCCCCGTTTCAATCGTTATTTGCGTCTTGATAGCTGGTGCTTACTTGTGGTTCACCCCTACGACGGTGAGCGTCACCGGTAAGATGGAAATCATCGACAAGTCGAAAAAAGGTTCATCTGGCATGTCAGCCGGTATGGCCATGCTGAATAGCCTGCCCATGGGATTGGGTTCCAGTTTAGGCGGTGCAGCCTCGCTCGGTATTGATTCTGAAATAGAAATTATTATGTCCAATTCTCTGGTACGAGACGTTGTGAAGGATCTTGGCCTGTATACGGAATACCGCCTGAGTAAATGGGGTAAGAAGACCCTGCTTTATCAGAATAGCCCCATCATTGTCAGTCTCGATCCCGCCCATGTGGACTGGCTCGACGCAGAGTTGCCTCTGACCACCCATCAGATTCTGCTCACCATCTCTAAAGGTAGCAATGGTTATGAAGTGGAGACCAGATTGAAGGAAAATAAGGAGAAGATCGACCTTCCCACGCAGACCTTTGCATCGCTGCCTGCTACCATTAAGACCGAGGCAGGCACGCTGACCTTGACCGAGAATAAACTCTCCGCCAAGCAGGCCAAGGCTTTCGAGGGCAGTTATACACTGAAGGTGTCGATTCTGCCTCCTTCCAAATCTGCTGATGGCTTTGTCAAGCGTCTTTCTGCAGAACCTCCTTCCAAGAAGGTCATGAACATTCTGAGTCTCACCCTGCAGGATGAGAGCCTGCTGCGTGGTCTCGACTTTATTAATCATTTGGTAGAGGCTTACAATCAGCGTGCCAATGACCAGAAAAATGAGGAGGCACTTAAAACCGATGAATTTGTCAACGCCCGTCTGGCTAAGATCGATGCTGAACTTGGCTCCAGCGATGCTGCGTGGGAGAATTCTAAGACCCGTTTCCAGATGACTGATCCCAAGGTTGACGCCGAGGAGGTGATGACTAAAAAAGGCGAGTACGAGGCACAGTTGGTTAGCTTTGGCACGCAGATACAATTGCAGGATTACTTGAATGAATATATCAACGACCCCGCCAATCTTTATGAACTGATTCCTGTGAATGTCGGTGTGTATGGTGGTGATGCCCTGCCTATGGTAAGTCAGCACAATACCCTTGTGGGCCAACGTAGGGAACTACTGAAGAGTGTCAGCGAACAGTCACCAATGGTTCAGAAGATTAATCAATCCATTGAAGAACTTCATCCTAACATCAAGACGGCCATGAAGCGTGATCGTCAGTCGTTGATGATCAAGCGGCAGACGGTGGAGCGTGAATATAATAAATACAACAATCGTGTTACCAGCACTCCTCAGCAGGAGCGTGTGTTGACAGAGATTGGTCGTCAGCGCGAAATCAAACAAGGCGTTTATTTGGTGATGTTGCAAAAGCGTGAAGAGACTGCCATGGAACTGGCCAATACCACTGATAAGGGCCGTTTCATTGATACGGTTCAGGCTGATCCTCTGAGTGCTACGCCTCAGAAGAAGATGGTACTCTTGGTAGCCCTTTTCTTGGGAGCCCTGTTGCCCATGGGTGTTCTTTATCTGCTGCAGATGCTGAAGACCAAGATTGATACCCGTGAGGAATTGGAGGCTGCAACGAAATTACCTTTCTTAACTGAAATCTCTGCATCGAACAGCGATGAGGCCATCCGCAACCTCCGTACCAATCTGCTCCTAAACCTCAAGCCCGATCAAAAGACCATCCTCGTCGCTTCACAAAACGACGGCGATGGCAAAACCTTCATCGCCCAGCACCTGGTTGACAGCCTAAAGGTCATCGGTAAGTCTGCTACCTATATAAACGCCGACTTGAGAAACAATAATTCTCAATCTTCAATCTTTAATTTTCAATCAGCGAAGGCCCATGCCGCAGATGTATTGGCAAGCAATGACTTTGCTGCGCAGATCCATGCTGCCCAAGCGAACAACGACTACGTCATTATCGATACGCCTGCCTTGGGCGAGTACAACGATGCCCTTCAGGTAGCCCAGTTTGCCGACGCTACTTTGTTTATCGCCAAGGCCGGTAAAACAAAGAAATCCGACCTCGAGTCTCTCACAACAAATACTAATCTCCCCAACCCCCTAATCGTCTTCAACGTATGAAAAAGTTTATTTTACCTTTTTATTTTTTTACCTTTTTACTTTTAACTTCTTGCGTTAGCACAAAAAATGTGACTTATTTCCAGAATAAGGACCAGGTAGATGTGACACTTTCCAAGGGTCTTTACGATGCTAAGATCATGCCCAAGGATATTCTGCAGATCCAGGTGTTTTCTATGACGCCTGAGGCTTCCGATCCCTTTAACCTCTTGAAAGGTTCTTCTGCATCCACATCTTCTACTTCAGATACCAACCAGAACTCAGTATTCAAATATCTGGTAGACAATGATGGCATTATCGTGATGCCTATCATTGGTCAGGTAAAAGTAGGAGGCTTAACCAAGAATGAGGCAGAGGAGTTGATCAAGAGCAAGATCCAGCCCTATTTGTCGGAGACCGAGAATGTGGTTGTACATGTGCGTATGATGAATTATAAATATGCGGTGCTTGGAGGAGTTAAAGAGCCAGGCCTGTATACCACTCAGAACGAGAAAGTAAGTATTTTGGAAGCTATTGCTCAGGCTGGCGATTTGACAACATTTGCTTATCGAGATAAAATTTTCCTCATCCGTGAGAACGCTGAGGGACAGAAAGAGTATCACCAGTTGAATATTAACGATGCCAACATCATCAATTCACCTTATTATTATCTGCAGCAGAACGATGTGATTTATGTAGAAGTGCGTAAGTCAGAGGCTCGCAACGCCTTCTTCAGTTCCGCCACCAGCATGTGGTTCACCATGACCTCTATGCTCATGTCTCTTGCCACCTTCATCCTCGCCGTTTCGAAATAGTGATATATTGTAAAGATAAGGTATGTCATTGTTTAAAGATAGGGTTCTGCTAATTACAGGAGGTACAGGTTCTTTTGGAAATGCTGTGCTGAAAAGATTCCTGAGAACGGATATCGGCGAAATACGTATCTTCTCACGTGACGAGAAGAAACAGGATGATATGCGCCATGAGTATCAGGCGAGTTATCCTGATGTGGCACATAAGATCAAATTCTTCATAGGTGACGTGCGAAATCTACAGAGTGTTCGCAATGCTATGCCTGGGGTGGACTTTATCTTCCATGCGGCTGCGCTGAAGCAGGTGCCGAGCTGTGAGTTCTTCCCGATGGAGGCTGTAAAGACGAATGTTTTTGGTACCGACAATGTGTTGACGGCTGCCATTGAGGCGAAGGTGAAAAGTGTAATCTGTCTGTCGACAGATAAGGCAGCCTATCCGGTCAATGCGATGGGTATCACCAAGGCCATTGAGGAGAAAGTGGCTGTAGCTAAGAGTCGTTACTCGGGCGAAACGAAGATATGTTGTACGCGCTATGGTAATGTGATGTGTTCACGTGGCTCAGTGATTCCTCTCTGGATAGACCAGATCAGAAAGGGTAATCCCATCACGCTGACGGAGCCAAAGATGACACGCTTTATCATGAGTCTGGAGGAGGCGGTGGATTTGGTGCTCTTCGCCTTTGAGAACGGACAGAATGGAGACATTCTGGTGCAGAAGGCACCGGCTTGTACGATACAAACACAGGCTAAGGCAGTCATAGAACTTTTCAAACACCAAGCACCTGCAGGAACAGAACCTGAGATAAAAGTTATAGGTATCCGACATGGCGAGAAACTTTATGAAACGCTTTTGACCAATGAGGAGTGCGCTAAAGCAGAGGACATGGGTGACTTTTATCGTGTGCCTGCTGATAATCGCACTCTTAATTACGATAAGTATTTCACAGAAGGAAATGTTGAACGAGAAGTTCTGACCGAATTAAAAAGTAACAACACTAAGTTGCTAAATGTTGAGGAAACTAAAGCTAAGATAGCCTCTTTGGAGTACATTCAGAGAGAACTCTAAGAATGAGGCTATATTGTGTTTTGGAAGAATTCAGCACGTCATAAAGGATTTTTAGTGGCAGGTCCTCCGGGGAAAACTTTTTAATAACATAAAAAAGCAAAATCATGCGATTAATTATTGAACCCGACTACGATCGGATGTCGAAGTGGGCTGCAAACTATGTGGTCAAGTGTATTAACGAAGCAAAGCCGACGGCTGAAAAACCGTTTAAGCTAGGCTGCCCAACAGGAAGTTCGCCTTTGGGAATGTACAAAGAACTGATAGCCCTGAACAAGGCTGGCAAGGTATCGTTCCAGAACGTCATCACGTTCAACATGGACGAGTATGTGAACCTGCCAGAAGACCATCCCGAGAGTTATCATTCATTTATGTGGAACAACTTCTTCAGCCACATCGACATTAAGAAAGAGAATGTCCATATCCTCAACGGCAATGCCAAGGATCTGAAGGCAGAGTGCGAGAACTATGAGAAAGCCATTCTGGAGGCAGGTGGTATTGACCTTTTCATGGGTGGCATTGGTCCCGATGGCCACATCGCCTTCAACGAACCTGGCTCCAGCCTTCAGAGCAGAACCCGCCAGAAGACCCTCACCACAGATACCGTGATTGCCAATAGTCGTTTCTTCAATAATGATGTCTATCTGGTTCCCAAGACCGCTCTGACTGTTGGTGTTGGTACAGTGATGGATGCCAAGCAGGTGATGATCATAGTCAATGGACACAATAAAGCTCGTGCCCTTCGTCATGGAGTTGAGGAACCAGTCAACCACATGTGGACTATCAGCTGCCTGCAGCAGCATCCACATGCCATCATCGTCTGTGAAGAAGATGCTACAGACGAGTTGAAGCACGGAACTTACAAGTACTTCAAGGATATTGAGAAGGATAACCTTCTGTAAATGAATAAAGGCTTCTGACTGCACAGGTGGTCGCAGAGCGATGCAGTTCGATACTGCCAGTCAGACATTTTTAAATATAATTTTTATAAGGATGAAAGCTTTAATTCTTAATTCAGGTTTAGGATCCCGTATGGGTGTTATTACGAATGAGCATCCTAAATGCATGACAGAAATATCGTATAAAAATACGATTCTTAGCAGGCAACTACGTATGCTTGCCTCCTTCGGAGTTAAAGAAGTTGTAATGACTACTGGCTACTATGATAAGGTGCTGGTTGACTATTGCAACGCTCTTCACCTACCGCTGAAATACACCTTTGTCAACAACCCGCTTTACGACAAGACCAACTACATATATAGCATCTATTGTGCAAAAGATGCGTTGAAGGATGATGATATCATCTTGATGCATGGTGACCTGGTATTCGAGAGCCGTGTGATGGAGGCTGTGATTGACAACGAGAACAGCTGCATGGCTGTGAGCAGCACGCTTTCGCTTCCGGAGAAGGACTTTAAGGCAGTAATCAAAGATGGTCGCATTGAGAAGGTGGGCATTGAGTTTTTTGATAACGCTATGGCAGCACAACCTCTCTACAAGATCAAGAAAGAGGACTGGCTGGTATGGCTCCAGAACATTGAGAAGTTCTGCGAGAGTGACAACCGCAAGGTGTATGCAGAGAACGCCTTCAATGAGGTGAGTGACAAGTGCATGATTTATCCTTGTGATGTACAGGATATGCTCTGTTCAGAGATAGACACTCCTGAAGACCTGAAGGTGGTCAGCCAGAAAGTGACAGAGGTGAATGAGCGTACCGTCTATATGTGTTTCTCAACGGAGTACATCCACAGCGGTCATGTGGCTATCATCAATAAGGCACGTCGCTTGGGTCGTCTGATTATTGGTGTTCTCAGCGATGAGGCAATCTCCAGCTTCAAGCGTTATCCGTTGATTCCGTTTGCAGAGCGCAAAGCACTCTTTGAAAATATGGCCGGTGTTGAGCGTGTGGTAGAGCAGAAGACCCTCTCTTACAAAGAGAATCTATTAGCTTTGAAGCCTGACTTTGTTGTTCATGGTAATGACTGGTGTGAGGGCTTCCAGAAACCTATCCGCCAGGAGGTATGCGAGATTCTTGCAACCTATGGTGGTAAGCTGGTAGAATATCCCTATAGCAACAACCCCATGTATAAGGAGTTGGATGCAGCCCATCGTGCAGAAGCTTCCATGCCGGATGTCCGTCGTGGACGCTTGCGCAAACTCATTAACATGAAAGGTCTTGTAACTGCTATGGAAGCACACAGTGGTATCACAGGTCTGATTGTGGAGAACACCAAGGTGCTCCAGGATGGTAAGACCTATCAGTTTGATGCTATGTGGGTAAGTTCGCTTTGCGACTCTACCGCCAAGGGTAAACCTGATATTGAATTGGTGGATATGACCAGCCGCTTCCGCACTATTGATGACATCATGGAGGTGACCACCAAGCCTATTATCTTTGATGGTGATACCGGTGGCTTGACTGAACACTTTGTTTATACTGTCCGTTCTTTGGAGCGTATGGGAGTTTCTATGGTCATCATTGAGGACAAGACTGGCTTGAAAAAGAACAGTCTGTTTGGTACTGAGGTCAAGCAGACTCAGGCAGCTATCCCTGACTTCTGTGAGAAGATTCGTGCTGGTAAGCATGCTCAGAAGACTAAGGAGTTTATGATTTGCGCCCGTATTGAGTCGCTGATCCTGGAACAAGGTATGGAAGATGCCCTGGAGCGTGCATTTGCTTTCAGTGAGGCTGGTGCTGATGCCATTATGATCCACAGCCGTAAGAAAGATCCTGCAGAAATCTTTGAGTTTGTACAGAAGTTCCGTGAGAAGAACAGCACCACCCCTGTTGTAGTTGTTCCTACCAGCTTCAACACTGTTACTGAGCAGGAGTTCAAGGATAGAGGAGTGAATGTGGTAATCTATGCAAACCAGCTCACCCGTACCGGCTTCCCTGCCATGCAGGATGCAGCACGTACCATTCTAGAGAATCACCGTGCCAAGGAGTGCGATGACAAGTGCATGAGTATTAAAGAGATTATTACGCTCATCCCAGAGGAGTAATAACTCCAATTGACAATTGATAATTGAAAATTGACAATTATGATAAGTCCAAAGTTTTTTATAGAGGCATTAAGAGAGAAGGGCATTGACTGTTTTGCGGGTGTTCCTGACAGTCTGCTGAAGAACATCTGTGCATATATCACAGACCACTTTGATGCAACACACAACATCATTGCAGCCAACGAAGGAGCCGCAGTAGGTCTTGCTGCCGGTCACTATCTGGCAACCGGACAGCCTGCCTGTGTGTATATGCAGAACAGTGGTGAGGGTAATATCATTAACCCGTTGGCATCACTGACAGACCCGGAAGTATATAATATTCCAGTACTCCTTCTAATTGGTTGGCGTGGACGTCCTGGTTTTCACGACGAACCCCAGCATGTAAAGCAAGGCAAGGTTACTACCGGCCTGCTGAATGTAATGGGTGTGAATTATGAGGTTCTTTCCAAAGAAGAAGATAAAGCTGCCAAGCAGATCGAGAAAGCAGTTAAGGCACTTGCCAACAAAGAGGTTTTTGCATTGGTCATTGAGAAGGATACCTTTGAAGACTACAAACTTCAGAACATTGAGGTGAATGACCTCACTATGACCCGTGAAGAAGCTATCCAGACTGTAGCGGCTACTCTTGGTGAGAAAGATTGCATTGTAAGTACCACCGGTATGATTAGCCGTGAGCTCTTTGAGTATCGTGCGGCTATGAACCAAGGCCACGAGCGTGACTTCTTGACCGTTGGTTCTATGGGACACGCCTCACAGATTGCTCTGGGTATTGCCCTTGCACAACCTGACCGTAGAGTTTGGTGCTTTGATGGCGATGGTGCTGCCATTATGCATATGGGTAGCCTGGCTATTGTGGCCAACAAGGCTCCCAAGAACTATGTACACGTTGTGTTCAACAATGGTGCGCACGACTCTGTGGGTGGTCAGCCTACGGTGGGTTTGAAGATTGATTTGCCTCGTATCGCTCGGGCTGTCGGTTATCCACATACTTACAGTGTTAGTACCAAAGAAGATTTGTTAGACATATTAAAGGATATTGCGAAAGATGGTCCTTCACTTATTGAAATCAAGGTGAAGAAGGGCAACCGCAAGGATCTTGGTCGTCCTACAACCACTCCTATTCAGAACAAAGAAGCTCTGATGACCTTCCTTAAGAAGTAACTTTATGCAGAAGATAATAAACGGAATAGCACAACTGCCTGTCATTCTTCAGGAAGTTGGTTGCGAGAAATTGTTCCTGGTAGTGGACTCTTCTTATCCGTTCTTGAACATCAAGGATGCGATTGAGGCTCTGCCAGTGAAAGAGAGGGTGATGTTTTCCGACTTTACGCCCAACCCTCTGTATGAACAGGTCTGTAATGGTATTGAACTGCTGAAAACCTCCAACTGTGATACGATTCTTGCAGTTGGAGGCGGCAGTGCCATTGATGTGGCCAAGTGTATTAAACTGGCTGTATTGGCAAAGGAGGGTAATGCAGCAATCATTCCTCCACTAGTGAGTACCCGTGTGGCTTTTGAAGGTGCTAAGCTTCCGTTTATTGCTATCCCTACAACGGCTGGTACTGGATCTGAATCCACCCATAATGCTGTGATGTATTATGAGGGTGCTAAGCAGACCGTTACCAATGATGGCGTGTTGCCTGATTATGCTGTATTGGAACCTTCTGTATTGAAGACCTTGCCGCTCTACCAGAAGAAATGCACCATGATGGATACGCTTTGCCAGGGAATAGAGTCTTGGTGGAGTGTGAATTCTACGGAAGAGAGCTATGAGTACAGCCGTAAGGCCATTGAACTCATAATGGCTAATTGGCGCAAGTACATCTTTGAGAATGATGATGAGGCTGCAAAGCAGATAATGCTGGCGGCTAACTATAGTGGACGGGCTATCAATATCACTCAAACTACGGCAGCACATGCGTTCAGCTATAAGATTACTTCTTTGTACAAATTGCCTCACGGCCATGCTGTAGCCGTATGCTTGCCTGAGTTATGGGAGTATATGATTGGGCATATGGATAAGTGCATTGATAGCAGAGGGCAGGAGTATTTGTCTGGTATCTTTGCTAAGATTTCTAAGTCTATGGGGTGTGAAAATCCTAAGCAGGCGATAGCTACATTCCGTCAGATGATGGTGGAGATGGAATTGAAGAATCCTGTGGCAGTGAATAGGGATGAGGAGATTGGTGTCCTTTCTCATTTTGTAAACCCTGTAAGACTAAAAAATAACCCTATAGGGTTAAGCCGAATAGTAATCCAAGATTTATATAATATAATTGTTATTTAAGATATATATAAAATAAGGTAGGTTTATTTCTGATAGTATAATCTTCCGACCTTTTCATGATTCATTACTATATCAATGATTCAAAGGATTACAGGGGATTGATAAGATATACAAATGATGGAAGAGTACCATCAATTGAAAGTGCATTTAAGGGAATAAGAATATTAAGACAGATAAATGAATAATTATGAAAAGAAATAAAAAGCCCCTGTATAAGAGTTCCACAGATAATTGCAACTCTTGCATATTACATGTCGAATCTCCTTTTAATTTGAAAACATTCGAACACATTGGGGGGGGTAAAAGGCAATCGAATTTTGAAGCACTTAGGCTACTCTCCATGCTTATGGTTCTTAATCTTCATAGTTTTTGGGGATTTAATATTGGGACAGGTTTATGGCAAGCATTTGATATATTCAGGGAATCAACTTCTATATGTGCAGTTGACTGTTTTATTTTAATATCGGGATATTTCGGCATCAAGTGGAGAATCCAAGGCTTTTTTAATCTTGTTTTTCAGTTGTTCTTTTATAGTATAGGGATATATTTATTTGTTGTTTGTGTTGGTATAGTAGAGTGGAATGTAAAAGAATTCTTATGGAGGTTTGCTTGCTTAATAACTCATTCGTGGGGGTTTGTATTAGCATATGTTCTACTGTATTTCTGTTCTCCAGTATTAAATGTGTTTTCTGACAATTCAACTTTACGTTCTTTGCTGGTTTATATTATTATTCTTTTTTTCGTAATCAATTTTATATGTCTGCCAAGACAGGATATATTTGTTTATAGTTTAGTCTATTTGATAGGTCGCCTATTGAGAAGAATAGATCATAATAAACTTAGAATTCCTTTTTTGAAAGCATATTGGATAACAACTATTTGTATGTTTTGCCTTGTTTATTTTTTGCTTTTTAAGACACTACATATAACAAATTCATCAACAATCGGCGGATGGCCTGTTGGTGTGTTGGGCTATAATTATGCTTCGCCATTATGTATATTACAGGCAGTTTTTCTATTTCTATTTTTCTCAAAACTGCATTTTAACAGTAATATAATCAATTGGTGTGCAAAATCTTGTTTTGCTATTTTTCTTATCCATATGCATCCAACAATTAAACACATTGGGTATTATGCATTTACTAGAGATCTTTACATATATCCCGTATATCAACATATTTTATTATTAGTTGTATTGATATGCTTTGTTTATGTAGGAAGTATTTTAGTTGATCAAATAAGAATATTGGTATCTAGGATAGTTTTTAATCAATGCAAGAAAATATTCAAAATGATTTCAGCGAATCATTTTGTGGTTGATGATTGTATCTCAATAGTTTATTCGAGAATCATGAAGCGGGCGTAAAATAGTTTTTCAATATGTTAAATGAAGTAATTAATTTTATTCACGATTTGTATGGAGCACAAGATTTCGTGCCATTGGCTGTTCCCGTTTTTATGGGTAATGAAAAAAAGTATCTTGAAGAGTGTATTGACACTACGTTCGTTAGCTCTGTAGGTAAGTTCGTTGATCGCTTTGAAAATGACATGGCAACATACACTGGCGCTAAGCGTGCTGTGGTATGTGTGAGCGGCACCAACGCTCTACACATGGCCTTGTTACTAGTGGGGGTGAAACGTGATGATGAGGTTTTGACACAGGCTTTGACTTTCATTGCCACCGAAAATGCATTGAGCTACATTGGAGCTTATCCAGTATTTCTGGATGTTGACCGTTCAACGATGGGCCTTTCTCCGGATGCCATGAAGGAATGGCTCCAGAAGAATGCGGAAGTTCGAAAGAACACCCGCATTGGTGAACTTGACAAGAGCCATGACTTTGCATTCCAGGAAGATGAGTATGCATGCTACAACAAGAACACAGGTCGTAGAATCAAAGCCTGCGTTCCTATGCATACCTTTGGCCATCCTGTTCGCATTGAAGAAATTGCAGCACTTTGCAAAGAGTGGCATATTGAATTAGTTGAGGATGCAGCTGAGAGTATTGGATCCAAGTATAAAGGTCAACACACCGGTACATTTGGAAAGATTGGCGCGATCAGTTTCAATGGCAACAAGACTATCACCACCGGTGGTGGTGGTATGATGCTCTTCAATGATGAAGAACTTGGTGCTTTTGCTAAACATATCACGACCCAGGCTAAGATTCCTCACCGTTGGGAGTTCCGTCACGACCACATTGGTTTTAACTATCGTATGCCAAATATCAATGCTGCTTTGGGCTGTGCACAACTGGAGAATTTAGATAAGTATGTTGCCAGCAAGCGACAGGTTGCCGCAGAGTACGAAGCATTCTTCAAGAACATTCCTGATATTGAGTTCTTTGTTGATTCGCCAGATACCTACTCTAACTACTGGCTGAATGTAGTCATTTTGAAGGATAAGCAGGCTCAACTGGACTTCCTTACCCAGACCAATGATAATGGTGTGATGACCCGTCCTATCTGGGAATTGATGAACCGTCTGCCTATGTTTGAGAGATGTGAGAATGATGGTCTAAAGAATACTATATACTTTGCAGATAGAGTAGTGAATATTCCTAGTAGTGTTAGGCTTTAGTTTTATTATATGGAGAATGTAATTATTAAAGATCTGGATGTTGTAGAAATCCAGAAATATCAGCAGAACAGATACCCTTGTCTGTTTATTGATTATATTGATGAGGTGGTGGTAGGTAAATCTGCCAAAGGTCACAAGTGTTTATCTTATAATGAGTGGTATTTCCCTTGCCATTTTGCGGACGAGCCTAATATGCCTGGCTTTATCCAGTCGGAAATGTTGGTTCAGGTGTTTTTAATGACATTCTTGACCATTCCGGAAAATAAGGGCAAAAAGACTGCGGCACTTAACTACAACGTTAAGTACAAGAAAAAGTTGGTTCCTGGTATGCGAGTTGATATTGAGGCTAACCTCAAATCTTACAGACGTGGTCTTGCAATTGGCTCTGCCGTAGGTTATGTGGATGGCGAAGAGGCAGTTTCTGCAGAGTTCCTGATAGGAATCCCTGATGTGTTAAACCAGTTTAAACCCAAGGAAAACAAATAATGGTTAGACTTGCAGATTACGTAATCCAGAGAATAGTTGATGAAGGAGTAAAGCATATCTTCCTCATCACTGGCCGTGGTATCTTGTATCTTTCAGATGCCGTGGCCAAGAATGAAGAGATTCTGCCTATCTCCGTTCATCACGAACAGGCGGCTGCTTATGCTGCGGTAGCATATTCACAGTATAATGACAAGATTGGGGCAGCACTGGTTTCCACAGGTTGTGCCTCCACCAACGCTGTAACTGGCGTTCTGAATGCATGGCAGGATGGTGTGCCAGTGATTTTTATCTCTGGACAAAACAAACTGCATGAAACCGTGGCTTATACTGGTAAGAACATTCGTACATGGGGTTCGCAGGAAGCCAATGTGATTCCCATTGTAAAGCCCATCACCAAATATGCCAATATCATTACCGACGCCAATAAGATTGGTGAGGAGATGGATAAAGCCATTTACTATGCTACTCATGGCGTGAAGGGCCCCGTATGGTTAGATATTCCTGTTGATGTGCAGAATGCCCGTGTGGAGCCAGACCAGCTGACTCGCTGGAATGGTGATGAGAACGTTAAAGAGGCATCTTCTGAGGATGTAAGTTTTGTGGCCAAAGCAATAAACGAAGCTCAACGTCCAGTATTCCTTATTGGTAGTGGCATTCGTGCTTCTCATAGCATTGAGCAGTTCAAAGAACTTGTAGAAAAGACGAAAGTTCCTGTTTGTTTCTCAGCATCTGCTGTTGATACGTATGGTATCAGTCATGAACTCTCTATAGGTACCGTAGGAACCATTGGAGGAACACGCGCAGGAAATTTTACCGTTCAGAATTCAGACTTGGTCATTTCCATTGGCTGCAGACTATCTCCGATGCTGACAGACTCCCAATATGGGAAGTTTGCCAGAGCGGCCAAATTGATTGTTGTTGACATTGATGAGAATGAGCATTCCAAGGGAACCGTCAGAATTGACAAACTGATTCTTTCTGATGCAAAATATTTCATTGAGGCTCTTCAGAAAGAGAACCTTAACGAGACGTCTAAAGAATGGCAAGACAAGTGCAAGCACTGGAAAAAGGTATTCCCGAAGTGTGAGGAGGCTTTCAAGAGCAAGGACAAAGTTGATCTCTATGATTTTGCAGACAGACTGACCAATCATTTGAAAGATAATGCTGTTATTTTGACAGATGCCGGTCTTGAGGAAGTAATTGTTCCGACCGTTGTTGGATTCAAGGATGGACAACGTTGCCTCCATCCGGCTTCACAGGGTTGTATGGGTGTTGCTCTTCCTGCTTCAATGGGCGCTTGGTATAGCTGTGGTCACGATGTGGTTGCAGTGATTGGTGATGGCTCTGTGATGATGAATATCCAGGAAATGCAGACCATCAGTGCTAACAAGATGGGCATCAAGATTATTATTATCAATAACAAGGTGTATTCCGTTATCAGAACCCGCCAGGTTGAACTTTTCCGTAACCGCACTATAGGTACTAACCCAGAAAATGGTGTTACAACTCCAGATTTCAAGGATGTAGCCCAGTGCTTTAAGATTCCGTACGTGAAGATAAATGATATTACTGAATTGGATAGCAAACTGGATGAGGTAATGAATATGGAAGGTCCTGTTATCTGTGAAGTGATGGCTGTGGAAGATCAAGTGTATATCCGCAATGGTGCAGGCTTTAACTCACAGCGGAAATTTGTGGTGCGTCCGTTGGAAGACCAAATGCCGTTCATGGATAGGGAACTGCTAAAGAGTGAAATGATTATTGAACCAATAGATTTATAATTATGGCACAAATAATATTAAAAACTGGCAGAATAATAGCTGACTATGGTGATCCATACATAGTCGCAGAAGTCAATTCCAGTCACAATGGAAGTGTGGAAGTCGCACGCCAGATGATTGATGCTGCCGCAAATGCGGGGTGCAATTGCGTCAAGTTCCAATCCTGGTCAGCAGAGTCGCTATATTCTACTTCCTATTACAAGGAGAATCCTATTTCTAAGCGCATTGTTACCAAGTTCTCTCTGAGCCCCGAAGAGCTTAAGGGACTTGCTGAGTATTGCCGTGAAAAGGGTGTAGATTACTGCTCAACTCCTTATTCAAGAGAAGAGGTGGATTTTCTTCTGGACGAGTGTGGGGCGCCATTTGTAAAGATTGCTTCTATGGATTCCAACAATCTGGCATACCTTCGCTATATTGCCAGAAAGGGAGCACCAATTGTGCTTTCAACGGGCATGAGTACTTTGGATGAAGTAAAAAGGGCTGTAGATACCATTGCTAATGCGGGTAATCAGCAGATTTGCTTATTACACTGCATTTCTATTTATCCTCCTGAGTTGGATACCATTCATTTGAATAATATCATTGGTTTGCGTGAAGCATTCCCGGAACTTCCTATTGGTTTCTCTGACCATTCACATGGAGTAGAGATGGCGGTTGCTGCTACCGCTTTTGGTGCTGCACTCATTGAAAAGCACCTAACGCTTGACAGCAAGAAGATAGGTATGGACAATCAGATGGCAACCGAACCCGAGGAGATGAAACTCATGGTAAATTGCTGCCATAATACTCACATTGCTTTGGGTAATAAAGAACGTGTTGTCCGTGAAGCTGAGCAAGAGCAGATGAAGAAGATGCGTCGTAGCTTAATTGTTACAAAGGCTTTGCAAGCAGGTCACGTCTTAACGGAAAAGGACCTTGATGCAAAGCGCCCAGGTACGGGTATTCCCGCTGATAAGTTGGACGAATTGGTGGGGAAGAAACTTGCCAACAACGTTGAGGCAGACACTTTATTGAAAATAGAAGATATTGAATAACATTTAATTTTTTAAACAGTTACAATTATGACAAATTTAGAGAAATTGACGAATGTATTCGTCGAGACGTTTAGTATTGATGCATCCAAGACTGCGGGACTGCAGTATCAGGGAATTGAAGCTTGGGATTCAGTAGGACACATGTCACTTGTTGCCGCTATCGAAGACGCATTCGATATTCAGATGGATACGGATGATATCATTGATATGAGTTCTTTCGAGAAGGCTCAGGAGATTTTGAAGAAGTACAATATTGAGTTCTAGTGGATCATTTCACATTTAGAATCAACGGAAAAGACGTATTGGTTTACAGGAGCGTTTTTGCTCCTGTAAACACCAATATGTTTGTATTATTAACAGGAAAAGAAGCAGTAGTCTTTGACCCCAATGAAAACGAAGAACTGCTGCAATTATTTGAGGAGAGAGGTATTGAAAAGGTCCATATCCTTTTAACCCATGAACACTATGACCATACCAATGGAATAAACTGGTTGGTTGCGCACACAGGTGCAGATCTATTTTGCCAAGCTGATTGTGCAAAAGTAATACAGACAAAGAAAGGGAATAATCCCGCTCTTGTTGCATTGGTATGGGCAGATTTGGATAGACAGGATGGCGGACATAGGTATAAAGACTTCAAAGAACGATTTGAACCTTATACCATTAGGGTTGACAAGACCTTTGATAAAGAAGATGTTGTTAGGATAGGGGAGTATGTGTTTCATGTAACATCAACGCCAGGCCATTGTCCGGGTGCGTCTTGTTACAAACTCTTTGATAATATGGTATTCACAGGAGATACTCTTTTACAGAACAATCCTGTAATTCTCAGTTTCCGTGAAAGCGTAAAAGAAGATTATGAGAAAATAGCATTGCCCTATTTAAGAGCATTGCCCAAAGACACGATTATCATGCCTGGCCATGGTGATCCATTCATTTTGAAAGATACGAAAAACATCTGATAATGTTTGATTTACATAAATATTCAAGAAATACCGCAGTCATTACAGATAAAGGAGAATGGCTAACATATAACGATTTAATAGCGGTAACAGATGCTTTTGCCAAAGCAGTCCCGCAGGAAGGCTTACTATTCTGCCTTTGTGAGAACCGAATTGGCTCATTGGTGGGTTATGTGGCTTGTATGGAGCATCACATACCGATCGTGTTGCTGGATGGTAGCAAAGACCTTTCAGTCTTGCAGAATCTGGCAGCTATCTACCAGCCGGAACACATCTGGGCTGATAATGAGAAGGTGAATGAGATAGGTGGAGAGACCATCTACAAGTACTCATCCTACTCATTGCAGAAAATGAGCTATGAGGAGGAAGTGGAGAAGCCCGAAATCAATCCCGAATTGGCGCTTTGCCTCACAACGTCTGGCAGCACGGGCTCTCCTAAATTTGTAAGGCTTTCTGCAAAGAACGTGTTGGCTAATGCAGAATCAATTGCTGAGTACTTGGAGATTGATGAGAATGAGAGACCGGTTACAACCCTACCGTCTTACTACAGCTATGGAGTGTCTGTGATTAACAGCCACCTCATCAAAGGCGCAACCATTCTGCTGACTGAAGGTACGGTTGCTCAGAGAGATTTCTGGAACTTCATGAAGGAGCAAAAGGCCACTTCCATAGCTGGTGTGCCATACACCTATGAGATGCTGAGGATGCTTCGCTTTATGCGTATGGATCTTCCTTACCTGAAGATGATGACACAGGCTGGTGGCAAGTTGAACAAGGATCTCGCTAAGGAATATATAGAGTGGGCTCAGAGCAAAGACAAACGCTTTTTTGTGATGTATGGCCAGACCGAGGCTACAGCTCGCATGAGTTATCTCCCGCTTGAACACGCTTTGGATAAATACGCCAGCATAGGTATTGCCATCCCCAGGGGTAAGTTCTCATTGATTGATGTAAACGGCAATCCCATTGAGGAGCCCGATGTTGACGGTGAACTGATTTATGAAGGCCCGAACGTAAGCCTTGGTTATGCAGAATGCAGAGCAGATCTTGCCAAGGGTGATGAGAACCACGGTGTGCTTCATACAGGCGACGTTGCCCGTAGAGATGTTGACGGTTATTACTATATCACAGGTCGTATGAAGCGGTTCGTGAAAGTATGGGGTAATCGTTGCAATTTAGATGCAACAGAGCAGATAGTAAAAAGCAACGTTACTACCAGTTGTGCCTGTGTGGGTGTGGATGATAAGATAACCGTCTTTGTGACAGAGCGAGGCTTGGAAGAACAGATATTGAAACTGCTAACTGAAAAAACAGGATTCAATAGTAAAGCGTTTGAAGTTAGAGTAATTGATGCTATCCCTGTAAAGAGTTCAGGCAAGATTGATTATCCTGCAATGCAACAAATGATAGAGAATAAATAAAGTATTGAATATATGACACTTGAAGAATTATTCGAGATTGCTCCCTATTCCTTAGGTAAAGAAGACAAGCAAAAAGTGCTGGATGAGTATTTGGTGAGCCTCACCAAATATCACTATGAGCACAGTGAGGAATACCGCAAGATGCTGGACGGTACTGGCTTTGACATCGGTAAGGTCAAGCATTACGAAGACCTCCCATATCTGCCGGTAAGCCTTTTCAAGGATCTCACTTTAAGGAGTGTAGCAGAAGATGAAGTCATCAAGACTATGACTTCTTCAGGAACGACTGGTCAGAAGACTTCCAAGATTTATCTAGACCGTGAGACTTCTGCCAACCAGACAAAGACGCTCACCAAGATTGTAGCCTCTCTGTTGGGCAACAAACGCGTCCCCATGATTATCCTTGACTCCAGCAATGTGGTGAAAGACCGTAATATGTTCTCTGCCCGTGGAGCTGGGATCCTTGGCTTCTCTATGTTTGGCAGCAAGCGTATGTATGCGCTGGATGAGAATATGGAGCTGGATATTGAAGGTATGAAAGCCTTCTTGGAGGAACATAAGGATGAGACCATCTTCCTGTTTGGCTTTACCTTCATGATATGGCAGCACTTCTATAAGAAACTGTTAGAAAGCAGTTATAAGCCTGACCTTTCCAAGGGCGTGCTGATTCATGGTGGCGGCTGGAAGAAGCTAGTGGCAGAGTCTGTCTCTACTGCTCAGTTCAAGCAGTGCCTGAATGATGTCTGTGGCATTAAGGTCGAGAACGTACACGATTACTACGGTATGGTGGAGCAGACTGGCACCATTTATATTGAGTGTGAATGTGGTCACCTGCATGCCTCTAACTTCTCCGATATCATTATCCGTAATCCCAATGACTTTTCTGTTGCCAAGAATGGTGAAACGGGTATCATTGAGGTTGTTAGTGTTCTGCCCAAAAGCTATCCTGGACACGTGCTACTGACAGAGGATGAAGGTGTGGTAATGGGTGAAGATGACTGCCCTTGCGGTCGTAAAGGCAAATACTTCCATATTCACGGACGTATCAAGAATGCAGAGATCCGTGGTTGTTCTGATACTTATGCCGCTAAGTTTGGTAAGCTAAGTGGACTGGAGTACGTAATTGGTGATGACAAGACCATTGAAGATATGCCTCATGTGCCTGCTCTTCCTCCGTTTGCTGAGCCGGTTATTTCATTCTTTAACGACCTGTCTAAACTAGTTATGCAGAAAGGCCGTCAGTATTCTGATGTGATGACCTTTGGCTTCTGGTGCCGTAAGGGCGCGTTGATGCAGGAAAAGGCTAAGTACATTGATTTAGAACGTAGATTGGGCCGTGGTATTGTTTTCCATAGCACTCCGAGTAACGTGCCTGTGAACTGTGCTTTCAGTTTTGCTGCCGGTCTGCTGGCTGGTAACGCCAATATTGTTCGTCTGCCTGCTAAGGACTTCCCGCAGGTTCAGATAATTAGTGACTGTGTACGTGAATTGTTGGAAACCACTCACAAGGATATGGCTCCTTATATCTGCTTTGTGAAGTATCCGCCCATCAAGGAGATTACCGACCTCTTCTCTGGCATGTGCCAAAGTCGTGTGGTCTGGGGTGGTGATGCAACCATTGCTGAAATTCGACAGAGTCCCCTGCAGCCTAGGGCTAATGAAGTGAATTTCGCAGACCGCTATTCCTTCTCTGTACTGAATGCAGATGCATTCTTGTCTGCAGATGATCAGGATAAGGTGGTTCAGAACTTCTATAATGATACCTACTTCTCAGACCAGAATGCTTGTACTTCACCACGTATTATCGTGTGGGTAGGAGAGAAGAATGCAGAGGCAAAGGAACTTTTCTGGAAGAAGGTGGTGGCCTACACTCAGGAGCATTACAATATTGCACCTGTGCAGACCATTGGTAAGATCAATGCTTTGTACAAGGCTGCTGCTAACCTGAAGTTGGGTAAAGTGACCGTTGAACAGCCGTTACTCACACGCATTCAGGTGGATAGTCTAAGTCCAGTGCTGATGGATTACCGTTTCAATAGTGGTTTCTTCTATGAGTATGATGCCAAGTCGTTGACTGACCTGCTACCTATCGCTACCATCAAGAGTCAGACGGTAACCTACTATGGTCTGACCCGTGAGGAGATTATTAAGTTTGTGAATGAAGACCATCCGCAGGGTGTGGATAGATTTGTACCGCTGGGCAAGTCTATGGACTTCACCCTTGTTTGGGATGGCTATGATTTGATAACCACATTAAGTAGAATTGTAAATATCATTTAAAGAATTATTGTATGGAAAGTATCTATGAGGTAAGATGGGCGAGGCTTGACGAAGGTGATAAATGTATGGAGTTCCTTCGTAAATATTGGAATCCTAACCATGTGTTGGCTAAAGATAAGGCGATGTTTGATTTTCAGCATCGTGATGTTGATAAATACAATGTCGTTATCGGATACAACAAAGTAACACATGAGATAGATGGATTTTGGGGAATGATTCCAGTGGCTCTCTATGATCATGATTTGGCTAAAAATGGAGATTGGTGGGGCGCAATCCTAAAAGTTAATAAAGAAGTGAAAAATTCAGAGATTGGATGGCTTGCGCTTAGAATGTATAAATTTATTTCCAGCATTGAGGGCGCAAAATCTTGGGGCTATTTCGCCCTTGGACCCCAAGGGAAGGCTTTTGAATGGCGACTATACAAGTATAAGGGGTGGGTCAATCAATATTATATAGCCAATAATCAAGTCGACGAGTTCAAGGTTGGCAAAAACTTAAAAAAACAGGAATTCGCAGAGATCACAAGTATGATGAGAATTAAGGAAATCGAACTCGATGACATTAAAACTCTTCCTGTCTCAAGTTATAAGCCGCAAAAGTCTTTGACCTTTTTACAGAACCGCTATGTAAAGCATCCATATTTTAAATATCGTTTTTTAGGCATATACCAAGACGATATTCTCAAGAGCATTTGGGTGTATAGAATATTAACTGTGCCCGAAAAAGGATCTGTTATAAGAATAATGGATATAATCGGTAACATTGAAGAGCTAGGAACTGTTGGCTTTGAAGTGCAACAATTATTAAAAGAGAAGAATTGTGAGTATTTAGAAGTGATGAATTATGGTATTGCCCCTGAAGTTTTTCAGAGATTAGGTTTTCAGAAAAATGAATTGGGACAAAATGATATTATAGTTCCAGATTATTTTTACCCATATGAGTGTATAAATGCCCCTCTTAATTTTGGATATAACGGGTATGAAGATTATTGTATTTTTAAAGCTGACGGAGAAAGAGACAGACCAAATTTATAAGTTATGAAAAGTAATAAGCTTACTGTGGTAATGTACCACTATGTACGTGATTTGAAAAATTCACGTTATCCGGAGATAAAGGGCTGTGATGTTAGACTTTTCAAAGAGCAGATAGTTTTTTTGAAGAAGTATTATAACTTCCCTACAGTAGAAGAGATTATTGACGCGTATTACAATAACAAGGAACTCCCAGAGAAGTCGGCCCTGTTGACTTTTGATGATGCGTACAAGGATCACTTCGAGTACGTTTTCCCTATTCTTGAACATGAACACATTCAAGGTGCGTTTTATCCTCCTGTGAAGGCGGTGACCGAACACACAGTTCTTGATGTGAACAAGATTCATTTTATATTGGCATCCACCCCTGCAGATAAGTTTGACAAACTACTTAATGAAATCAAATTACTTCTTGATAGGTATCGTGATGAATATCAATTAGAGTCTTACGATTATTATTTCAATAAGCTGGCAACATTTGATCGCTTTGATACTAAAGAGGTTCTCTTTTTTAAGCGTCTTTTACAGGTTGAATTGCCTGAGAAATTGCGTAATCTTATGACAGACGAACTGTTTGTCAAAATAGTGGGTATTGATGAAAGTGCTTTCAGTCGGGAACTCTATATGAGTATTGATCAAATCAAATGTATGGTGGATTGCGGTATGCACATCGGTTCTCATGGTTATGATCATTATTGGCTATCATCGTTACCCAAGGAGAAGCAGGAGTTTGAGATTGCCAAATCAATAGAGTTTATTGATATGGTAGGCGGCGATTCTGAGAACTGGACTATCTGCTATCCTTATGGAGACTATAACCAAGACACGATAGACCTATTGAAACAACATGGTTGCAAGATGGGACTCTGTACAAAGGTTGACGTTGCGACTCTCGGTAGTGATTTGAAAGACAGTATTTTCAAACTTCCTCGTTTGGATGTAAACGACTTGCCTAAGGATGCAAATGCAGAACCCAATAAATGGTATGAATTAGCATGAAACCTTTAATTCTTGTTGGTGGTGGCGGACACTGCAAGTCCGTTTTAGAAGCAGCTGAGAGTGCTGGATATAACATTCTTGGTGTACTGGACATGCCCGAAGAGGTAGGAAAGGAAATCCTATCCACCAAAGTCATTGGTACAGATGATGACATACCTGCATACGTTGATAAAGCGGAATTTGTCATTACCATAGGTTTCGTCAAGAATCCTGCTATCCGCATCAAACTATACAACAAGATTAAAGAAGCAGGCGGTAAACTGGCCACGATTATTGCCTCTACCGCATACGTTTCCAAGTATGCTGAAATCGGGGAAGGAACTGTTGTCCTTAACCAAGCATTTGTAAATGCGGGTGCCAAGGTGGGCAAAAACGTGATTTTGAATACTGCCACCAACATTGAACATGATGCTGTCATTGGTGACCATTGCCATATTTCCACTGGAACAATGGTCAATGGTGAATGCAAAGTTGGAGAACGTTGTTTTATAGGTAGTCAGTCTGTTCTTGCCAATTGCATTTCCGTAGGTGATGACATCATTGTGGGTGCCGGATCTTTTGTGAGAAAGAGCATTTCTGAGAAAGGTATTTATGCCGGCAATCCTGTCATACTGAAAGTTAAAGCAAAATGAAGCATACAATCATCATAGCAGAGGCTGGTGTAAACCATAATGGTTCCATTGAACTGGCAAAGCAACTGGTAGATAAAGCGGTTGAGGCGGGTGTGGACTATATCAAGTTCCAGACCTTTAAGGCTTCAAAACTTGTTACCATGGCTGCTAAGCAGGCTGAATACCAGCAGAAGAACATTGGTAAAGAAGGTGACAGCCAGTATCAAATGCTGAAGAAACTGGAACTTTCACTTGAAGATCATGAGGTGCTGATTGCTTACTGCAAAGAAAAGGGCATTAAGTTCTTCTCTACAGCCTTTGATTTTGATAGCATTGAATATCTGCACTCGTTGAATTTGGGATTATGGAAAGTCCCTTCTGGTGAAGTTACCAATTATCCATTCTTGAAACGAGTAGCTGCTTTTAATGAAAAGACCATCCTAAGCACAGGTATGTGCGATATGGTGGATGTTCGTGCGGCTGTTGAGGCTTTGTATAAGAATGGCTTGTCAAAAGAGAACTTGATTCTGCTTCACTGCAACACAGAATATCCGACGCCTTTTGAGGACGTGAACCTCAAAGCAATGGATGCGCTTAGAAATGAATTTGGCGTTGAAGTTGGGTACAGCGATCACACCAAAGGTATTGAAGTCCCTATTGCCGCAGTGGCTTTAGGTGCAAACGTGATTGAGAAACACTTTACGCTTGACCGCAATCTGGAAGGTCCCGACCATAACGCCAGTTTGGAACCAGATGAGCTGAAAGAGATGGTAAGTGCCATCCGCAATATTGAGAAGGCTGTTGGCGGAGATGGAACTAAGCACATTAGCGAAAGCGAACGCAAGAATATTGCCATTGCCCGCAAAAGCATTATTGCTGCCAGAGGCATCAAGAAAGGTGAACTGCTCACAGAAGAGAATCTGACAGTCAAACGTCCAGGAACTGGTATTTCACCCATGCGTTGGGAAAAGGTGATTGGAACTAAAGCCGTTCGTGATTTTAACGAAGAAGAGTTGATTGAGCTATGAGAAAGATTTGTGTAGTCACCGGCAGTCGTGCTGAATATGGCATCCTTAGAGGCTTGATGAAAGCCATTAGGGATGATCCGGAATTGCAGTTGCAAATTATTGCGACCAATCAGCATCTATCCAAACTGCAGGGTGAAACCTATAAGGAGGTAGAACGCGACGGGTTTACGATTGACTACAAAGTGTATATGGCTGATGATCAGGCATTGGATAATGCAAACACCACAGCCAAGGCTATCAGCAGGGGAGTAGCGGGCTTTGCAGATGCGTTTGATGCTTTGAAACCAGACTTGCTGCTTATTCTTGGCGACCGCTATGAGATGCTGGCAGTAGCTTCTACGGCACTGATTTACAAGATCCCCATTGCCCACCTTCATGGTGGCGAGATTACGGAAGGTGCTTTTGATGATGCCATTCGTCACGCCATAACCAAGATGAGTCACCTGCACTTCACCTCCACTGAGGCTTACCGCAAAAGAGTTATTCAGTTGGGCGAACAACCGGAACGAGTATTCAATGTAGGTGCTCTTGGTGTGGAGAATGTGATGAAGAATGACTTTATGAGCAAAGAGGAGATTGAACAGAGTTTGAACTTCCAGATTACAGACAAGTGCTTCCTGTGCACTTATCATCCTGTGACTCTCAGCAATATGTCTTCTGAAAAGCAGGTGGTGAACCTGTTGGAGGCATTAGATAATTACAAGGATTATCATATCATCTTTACCTATTCTAATTCTGACACCAATTCGCAGATTATCATCAAGCGCATTCAGGAGTATGTGGATAGGAACGAGGGTAGATGTATGTTCATTCCTTCATTAGGTCAGAGACGTTATTTCTCTGCCTTGAGGTATATGACAGCCGTGATTGGTAATAGCTCCAGCGGTATCATCGAGGTTCCCAGTTTTGGAATACCTACGCTGGATATTGGAGATCGCCAGAAGGGACGTATTGCAGCTGATAGCGTGATACATTGTGGTTATTCCACAGATGAGATTAAGCAAGGATTGAAGAAGGTCGTTGCTTATGGCAATAAGGCAATAGATAACCCTTATTATAAAGAAGGGACTTGTGATGCCATCTTGAATGTCATCAAGACATATCCTTTGGATAATTTGATTCAAAAACATTTCTATAATATTAATTATTAATTTTTATGTACAAAGGCAAAAGAATTTTGGCCATTATTCCTGCCCGTGGCGGCAGCAAAGGTCTTCCTGGAAAAAACATACGCGAATTGTGTGGTAAACCACTCATTGCGTGGTCTATTGAACATGCCCAGAAGAGCAAGTATGTAGATGAGATTTTTATCTCGACAGATAGTCAGGAAATAGCAGATGTGGCTGAGAAGTATGGCGCTCCGTGCCCTGAGCTTCGTCCAGCTGAACTAGCCCGCGACACCGCTCCTTCTTCGGAGTTTATTGTTTATACCTTGAATAAGATGAAGAATGAAAACAAGCCGTTTGACTACTTCATCTTATTAGAGCCCACGTCTCCGCTTCGTGATGTGGAGGATGTTGATAAGTCAATTGAAATGCTGATAGATAACCCTAAAAGCGAGAGCTGTGTGGGTGTTGCCATGTCTGGCACCGTTCACCCTGCTTTTATGGTTGTTAAAGGAAAGACTGGATATCTGGAGGCTCTCATGCCTGACAAATCAACATTGAGAAGACAAGATCTTCCGGATGTATACTTCTTCGAAGGAAGTGTTTATGTGAGCAGCGTTGATGCTTATCTACAGAAACGTACCTTCTATCATGACAAAACCCTTCCGTATGTAGTGCCTGAATGGAAGAGTCACGAGGTGGATGATTTTGTGGATTTCACCATTATTGAAGCGATTATGAAATTAAAATTAGAAGGTTATTTTAATAAATAAAATTATGAAAAAGATTAAATTAACAAAAGAAGGAAAAGGTCAACTCCTTTACAAAAAAGCTAAATCTATTATTCCTGGTGGTGGGCAACTTCTTTCAAAACGTCCCGAAAAATTCTTGCCAGAATTGTGGCCAGCTTATTACTCTAAGGCAAAGGGCTGCGAGGTCTGGGATCTTGACGGCAATAAATATATTGACATGAGTTTTATGGGTATTGGCGCATGTACTTTGGGCTATGCAGATGATGATGTCGATAAGGCTGTTAAGGAAGCTATTGATAATGGTAGTATGACCACATTGATGGTTCCTGAAGAGGTTGAACTTGCAGAACTCCTTCTTGAACAGCATCCATGGGCAGAGCAGGTTCGCTATGCAAAAGGAGGTGGTGACGCTATGGCTGTTGCTGTACGTATTGCTCGTGCAGCTACAAAGAAGGACAAAGTCTTATTCTGCGGCTATCATGGTTGGCACGATTGGTATCTTTCTGCCAATCTCGCTGATGACTCTGCTCTTGACGGTCAACTTCTTCCTGGTTTGAGTCCTGTTGGTGTAGCGCGTGAACTTCAAGATACGTCCTATCCTTTCTGGTATAATAAGATTGAACAATTTAAAAAACTCATCCATGAACATGAGGATAATCTGGCTGGTGTAGTACTTGAGGCAGCCCGTAATATGACACCCGAGGCAGATTTCTTTGATACCATTGAAGAGGAGTGTCATCGTTTGAATATACCTTTGATTATTGATGAGGTGACCAGTGGATTTCGTATGTATTGTGGAGGTGCATGCGAGTATTTTGGCATCCATCCCGATATGGCTGTTTTTGCTAAGGGTATGGCTAACGGATATCCTGTAGCAGCGATTATTGGTAAGAAAAAGTTTATGGATGCTGCTCAGGACAGTTTCATAAGCAGTACATTTTGGACAGAACGAGTCGGTTTTGCTGCAGCAATTGCTACAATTAAGAAGTATAAAGCTAATAAGGTAAATGAGCATATGAATCGCTTAGGCAAGAGAGTTCAAGAAGGATGGATTGACTTGGCAAAAAAACATGGTCTGGCAATTCATTTGTCTGGTATATATCCATTAGGTCATATTTGCTTTGAAGCTGCGCCTCTGGAATTAAAGACTCTCTTTGTGCAAGAAATGCTGAGAAGAGGTTTCTTGACATCAGATGCTTACTATGCATCATTTGCGCATAAGGATGAGCATATTGACGCTTACCTTGCAGCTTGTGATGAAGTTTTTGCAATTATGGCTAAAGCTGTCAAGGAGAATAATATTCTTGATCTACTTGAAGGCCCTGTTTGTCAGGGTGGTTTCGCTCGACTTGCATAATAATAACTAAATGTCTGATGGTGGTATACCCCCGCCACCAGACATTAAATACTTAATCCGATGCTTAGTAACAAAGTTGTCATTATTATTGGTGGCGGTGGCCTAATTGGTCGCGAAATTGTAAAAGATGCTGTTAAGAAGCACGCCATAGTAGTTAATTGTGATATTGCATTTGATACCGACTGGGAGAAAGGAACGTATCATTTGGATGTTACATCAACCGAGGCAATTGACAAGCTTATTGCTGATGTGGTAGAGAAATACGGCCGCATTGACGGACTTGTCAATAGCGGCTATCCACGTACGAAGGACTGGGGAGCATTTTTTGAGGATATTCCCATTGAGTCTTGGCGCAAGAATGTAGAGTGGCAACTCAATAGCTGCTTCTATCTCTGCCAGAAGACGCTTGAAGTGATGAAAAAACAGAAGTTTGGTTCCATAGTTAACTTAGGCTCTATATATGGTGTGGTGGGTAATGACTTCACTATTTATGAAGGTTATGGCGGAACTTCACCTGCAGCATATCCTGCCATCAAGGGCGGTATCATCAATTTTTCCCGCTACCTTGCCTCATACTTCGGAAAGTACGGCATTCGTGTAAATGTTGTTTCTCCTGGTGGAATTATTGATAAGCAGAATCCTTCTTTTATTGAGCGATATAGCGAGAAATCACCCTTGAAACGCCTTGGTAAACCCGAAGAGGTGGCTCCGGCTGTAAGTTTCTTGCTTTCTGATGAGGCTTCATTTATTACGGGCCACAATTTAATGGTAGATGGTGGCTGGACGGCTATTTAATTAAATATCGGAGATATGATTGATTCGAGACATATTATAAATCAGGACAAGACATTGTTAGAAGCCCTTTCTCAAATTAATAATTTGAGAGATGTCCCTTTGGTTTTGTTTGTCGTAGACAATGATAATAGAATGGTTGGAACGCTTACAGATGGGGATTCTCGTAGAGCTTTAATTGCTGGTTCACAATTGTCTGATAAAATAGTTTCTATTACACATAAAAATTTTAATTATTTGCAGGAAGGTAAAGATTATGATGTAAAGCATCTGCGTCAGCAAAAAGAAATGAAGATGCGGCTTGTTCCAATTCTGGACTCAACACGTCATATTCTTGAAATTGTTAATTTAGATAAATACAAGACAAAGCTACCAATAGATGCGGTAATAATGGCCGGGGGCAAGGGAGAACGCTTACGCCCTTTAACAGAAAAAATACCCAAACCCCTTTTGAAGGTGGGGGAAAAGTGCATTATTGATTACAATGTAGATAATTTAATCCAGCATGGGGTCAATCATATTTCTGTAACAGTTAATTATCTAGGTGAACAATTAGAAGAGCATTACAAAGCCCCCCGTGATTCTGTTAAGATACAAACTGTACGGGAACCCAAATTTCTTGGAACTATAGGAAGTATACAATTTGTGCAGCGTTTCTATTATGATACGATACTTCTTATGAACTCAGATCTATTTACAAATGTAGATTTAGAGGATTTTTATCTGCATTTCAAAGAACACGATGCTGACATGTCGGTCGCAGCAATTCCTTATTCAGTATCTGTGCCATACGGAATATTTGATTTGGATGGGCGAAATGTTAATGGCGTAATTGAAAAACCAACATACAATTATTACGCTAATGGAGGTATTTATCTTATAAAAAAAGAGATGATAGACAAATATATACCCAAAGATGCGTTCTTTAATGCTACAGATTTTATGGAAAAACTTATTAAGGAAAAACATAAGGTAATACGCTATCCTTTACATGGCTATTGGATTGACATTGGCAATAAGCAAGAATACCAGAAAGCCCAAGATATTGTAAAGCATTTGTAGATATTTTGTAAATTACATGTTAGCATGTATGACGACCTGATTGACATTTTCTTGTTATTGCAACAAATATTATTGATTTAAATACTATAATATGGCAACAAATAAAGCATTAGTTTTAATAACAAATAAAGATTTTATGGCTCTTGAAGAGGCTAAGATAAAAGAAAGAGAGGGCTATGATGTTTTCTTTGTACTTTGTGACAAATCAGTTGGCGTTTGCCATCCGAATTCCTATTGTAGTAAACAGATGTGTATTTTTTGTAAATACACAATGATGAAATTAATAAAACCATTGTTGAGTAATTCGCATTATCATTGTGTTAGTATTTCTTCTCTAATTACAGAACATGACAAAGAAATAATTCAAAACATAAAATTTGATTACTCTACAGTTGAGGAATTAAAGAGTATCGAATTTCATGGTGTTGAAGTGGGGTATGGGGCATTTTCAAATTATGTTTCATCTTCCAGAAATATTATGCCAGATTTTACTCCAGAATTTCATGAATACATTGATTATATTATAAGGAGTGAAGTTCTAATGACTATTTGTCTTGAACGGTACATAAATAAAATAAATCCAAACTTGATGATTTTTCATAATGGAAGGTTTTCAAATGTAAAGGCGATGTTATGGTTGTCTAAGATAAACAAAATAGACTATATTGCAACCGAAACATATAGTTCAAAGAATGGTGTTATGATGAAAAATAATAGCCATAACGATATACCTCATTCACAAAAAGCTCAGAGGGAAAAGATTGAGTTAGCATGGGAACATTGTGGGGCAATTGAAGGGACTAATATTGGAAAGACATTCTTCCTCAATAAAAAAATGTCAAAGCCGGCAGGTGACAAAGTGTATACTAAAGATCAAAAAATGGGGAAACTCCCTGCTGATTTTGATGCCAAAAAAAGAAATATTTCGATTTTTAATTCTTCTGAAGATGAAATGTTCAGTATTTCAAGAGAATATGACAATACTGTTTTGTTTCCCAACCAGTTTATAGCCTTAAAGACTATCTTTGACCATTACAAGGATGACAAAACTGTTCATTTTTATTTAAGAATACACCCCAATCTGGCAACAGTTCCATACAAAAGTCATACATTGTTGTATGAATTGAAATATGAGAATGTTACAATAATACCACCCAAATCTGATATTAGTAGTTATGCACTTATGGATTCATCGGAAAAAGTAATCGTATTTAATTCCACTATGGGTGTTGAGAGTAGTTACTGGGGGAAAGCTGTTATAGCATTAGGGAAAGACTTTTATACATCATACAATATAGTTCATCAGCCTAAAACAATTGAGCAAGTGTATGAAATGATAGATAACCCGAAATTAGAATGTTTAAGAGATGAAACGTCTTGTTATAAATTGGCATGTTATCAAATGGGATATGGTACAGACGATTTTATTTATTATAAGGTAACCTCTAAACTAGAGAATTTTTGTGGAAGACCTATTAATACATATTCGTGTTTTAAGTTTTTTAATTCAGAAAAAATTCATAGGTTGATAGAACTGACATTAATGGGGCTGGCTTTGTTAAACCCGAAATGTCGTATGTATTATAGATTAGCCTCAAACTAATTGTAATTTTTTTTAGTGTCAATTTTGGTGTCTCGTGTATGAAGTGGAAAAATGATAAAAATGATACCTTTGCGCTCATTAAAAGAATGAGAGCTATGGTATACAGTTTTTGTACTAGGACGAGACCCTTCCAAATAATATCCCGATAGGGGAGTTCTTTGCAAGCAAAGCGTACAAAAAAACGATTATACTGCACAAAGCGCGGAGTTCTTGCTACCGTAGGGACGCAAGAACTCACTGACTTTTGGTAGTCATGATGTTGCAGAAGTATCAGTTATTTACCACACGTTTATCGAGACGTGTAAGATGAGTGGCGTATCAACGCTGGAATATTTCAAGGAATTCTTCAAAGCAATCATGCAAGGAAGAACTGATTATGAGAACATGTTGCCAATGACCATTGGCATTAAAATAATAAAGTTAAATTTAGTTTAGACGCGTCAGGTGGCGAAAACTACCTAAAATGGTGGTTTTCAAGCATGGACGTCAAAATTGACAGTTTACTTTATTTTCTATTTCTAAAGTGAAAAATGAAGAAACAATACAAAGATCTTATAAGTGATACTTTTATATTCGCAATAGGGACTGTCGGCTCAAGGCTAATTCTATTTCTACTTGTTCCGCTATATACAACCCTTCTTACTACTGAGGAATATGGCCTAGCAGATCTTGTCGTTACGTTTGGACAGATGCTCCTGCCAGTTATATCTCTAGCAATTCCTGATGCTGTTGTTCCATTTGGTCTTGCAAAAGATATTAAGAGGTCTGATGTCCTTGCATCCTCTTTGTCGTTGTTTGTTGTAACAAGCTTATTGGCGTTATTAATCGTACCATTATTCGACCTATATTATGAAATAAGTCGATGGAAATGGTATGTTTATATATATGTGATTTGTACTTACTTTAACATCTTGGTTTTTAATTACCTTAAAGTTTGTGACAAAAATAAGACTTATTCAATTCTTTCTATCTTTAGTGCTCTTTTGTTAGTAGCATTCAATATCCTTTTTCTTCAATTTTTTCATTGGGGTATAAAAGGATATTTGATGTCAACAATATTGTCCGTGTTAATAAGTGGTGTTGCTTCTTTCTTATTTGGAAACTTTGTTAAGGAATTGAAAAATGCTCATCTAAATTGGAAACTGACAAAAGAGATGATTATGTATGCAATGCCTCTAATAGCTAATGCTGTTTCCTGGTGGTTGGTGTTAAACTCTAATAAAATACTAATTCAAGTACTAGGCTCGTCTGCTATGTTGGGCTTATATACAGCAGCCTCTAAGATTCCATCGTTAATAAATATGGTAAATACAATATTTGGTCAGGCCTGGGGTTTATCTGCTATAAAAACATATAATGATTATGATAGCAAGAGTTATTATACGAAAGTTTTTAGGATATTTATTATTGTGATGTTTATTTCGTGTATTTTCTTGGTGGGAATTATAAAATTGTTTATGTCTATATATGTGGGTGACGATTTCTTTAATGCGTGGCCTCTCGTTCCTGCATTAATGTTTAGCGCATGTTATTCCGCTATTTCATCTTTCTGTAGTGCCTTTTATGGAACTGTTCGTAAAAGCAAAGGTGTTATGCTGTCTACATTATTAGCTGGTTTGATAAATGTAGTTATAAATATGATATTTATACCATTAATTGGAGCATATGGAGCCGTTATTGGAACTGCATTATCATATATTGTAGTGGCAATTTATCGACTTATAGATACAAGGAAGATATCTCATATGGATTGTTCTCTATCTCTTTTGCTTATATTAACCTCCCTGTCTTTGATCCAAGTGTTTCTTGTCAGCCTTGATTTTCATATTTATGAGGTATCCGTTATCATAATGCTATTTGCCTTATTCTTTTGTAGAAATGATCTGAATAGTGTATTAGAATTAGTAAGAAAAAAATAAAATGCAAAAAATACTACTTTGGATATTATTGTTGATAAGCCCCATTCTTTATGAGACCTCACTAACACACGCTTTATTATTTGCTGAGATTGTTTTAATAGTTTCATATTATATTAAAGTAAGAAGGAATTCTCATGGCAAACTTTTAAAAGAAGTTTCATTGCTATTCTATTTATTGTTGTTCTGGTCTGTATTTATTTTGATAACTCATGAGATCGATTTTAATTCGCTGGTTCGAATTGTACAATTAATTACATGTTACTGTTGCTTCTATATTTTTTCTATAGAAAAATGGAACCAAGCCACGCTACGCGTGATAAGAAATGTTGTTTGTTTGATAATTTTTGTTTTGTTATTAGTGTGGATAGCAATATTTAAAAGCCTTGATGGTTTTACTGTTGTTTACTCAAATCCCGATACCTTTGCTTCTCTGCTGTTGTCTTGGTTTTTATTTTTGTTCTTATTTAAACCTCGCAAGTTCTTTTTTATATTAATATGCTTTTTTTTGTTACTAACAACAGGTGCTAGAGCGGCTTTCTTTTCAATTCTATTCTTTCTCGGTTCTTATTATTTGAGTTGTAAAATTAGGTTCGTTAGGAATCACTATAAATTTATTTTCGTTTTTTTTGTGGTTTTACTTTTCTCATTTATTATTATATATCCATATTTGCTTTTATTTGATTTCGGTGATCAATTAAACACACTATCACATGCGTATTTTAATAAGAATTTATTATCTGGTCGACATACTGTATGGTTGGAAATGTTTGATAAGATAAAGGCAGCCCCGTGGTTGGGATGGGGATTGTCTGCAGATCCGTCGATTGTTGGGATAATGAAGTCATCGCATAATCTATTTGTACAAACTACTCTGCAATCAGGTTTTATAGGACTGTTTTTGTTGATAATTCTATTATATAAAGTTTATGCAGTTAATATAAAAATAGGAAGTGTCGGTTATCGAAGTTTCCTTATTTGCTCTTTTTTAGCAATTTTGTTTCATGAATGTTTTGAAATAAATCTCACCCAAAATGCCCTTGCCATAGGTTTAGTAATGTGGGCGACCCTTGGATTATCATGTAACAATTATTTTATAAATAATCAGGAAAGTAAATAATATTTTAAATATATGTATAAATTGTCAGACAGTGAACTTCAGGAAATACATATTGGTTTACTGGAGTTACTAAAAGTTTTTAAAGAGATATGTGAGAAGGAGGGTATATGGTATACTCTTGCTTTTGGTACTGTTTTAGGCGCAATACGTCATAAAGGTTTTATTCCATGGGATTCGGATGCCGATGTGTGTATCAAGCTTGCTGATATGGATAGGTTTAGAGATGCTTTCGCCAAATATAAGCCTAAGGGCATTGCCCTAAAAAACTATGATATAGACAGGCACAATACAAAGTCCCATGATATACTTTTTTTTGAAAAGGAACAGTCTTTTTCAGACCTTCACTTGGATGTTTATCCTCTTGTAGGAGCACCTAATAATAAAGATATGCAAATTAAGGTTTGGAAAAGAAATTATTTCCTCGATAGATTTTTTAGATCTAAGTATGTTAATCTTGCTGACTGTCTTGAGGAAAACAGAAAGAAAGTGTTTTTTGTCAAATTAATTAACAAATTCATTCCTGATAGTTTTATCAAAGCCAATATTCGTAAAAGGGAAATGGAGTTTGATGTAAACGAAACCGACTATTGGACTTGCTTGGCAGCACCATATAAACCGGTGCCAAAGAAGAGTTGGAGCAGTGTGAAACTAGTTCCATTTGAGGATACAGAGTTTTATGTGCCTGGAGAATGGGATTTATACCTCACCTCACTTTATGGCGACTATATGACACCAAGAAAATATTAAGATGAAGGTACTTTTTATAGGCAGCCAGAAGAGTAATCACTCCAAGAAATGGGTGAATAATCTAGTGGCAAGAGGGCATGAAGTGCTGTTGGTATATCAGCATGAGTCATCGGATACGAGCGTGGAGTTTGATTCGAGAGTAAAGCACCATATGCTGAAATACGGAGGGTATAAAAGTTATGTGCTGAATGTCCCAGAATTACGAAAGATATACAGGACATATAAGCCTGATGTTGTCAATGTGCATTATATGTCTGGATACGGCCTTATGGCCACCTTGGCTGGAGCGCGCCCGTTGGTACTTAATTGTTATGGTAGTGATATATTTGTTGCTCCTAAGAATAGCAAGATTGTACGATGGATAGTAAAAAAACTTTTGAATAGTGCAGATGCCGTAGCAGCCACCAGTAAGGCCATGGCCACAGAGGCGAAGCGGATAATGGAAAACCCTGAGAAGGAAGTTGCGGTGACTCCGTTTGGTGTAGATGTCAATTTGTTTAAAAAAGACGAGCAACGTACTTATAGTGAAAGACCCATAATTGGAATTATTAAGTACCTTAAACCAGAATATAATATCCCTTTACTCATCAAGGCGTTTGCTATTACCAAAGAAAAGGCAAAGGTTAAACCTTTATTACATATTTACGGTAGTGGGCCTCTGAAAGAAGGGTTTGTTGCTCTCTGCAAAGAATTGGGTATATATGATGATGTGACGTTCTTTGAAACTATTCCCAATCAAGAGGTGCCCAAGGCTTTAAACACGATGGATATCTTTGTCAACAGTTCCAATGTTGAGAGCTTTGGTGTTAATATAGTCGAAGCAATGGCATGCGAACTACCTGTAGTTGCTACTCCATGTCCTGGTCCTAAAGAAGTTATTGATAATGAAGTGACTGGTATCGTTCTCAAAGATTGGAATCATGAAGAGCTTGCGGATGAACTCATCAAATTAGTGGAGAACCCCGCTTTAAGAGAGCAGTACGGCAAAGCTGGTCGTGTGAAGGTGCTGAGGGAGTATGACTGGAGTAAGAATGTTGAGACTCTTATCAATGTTTACCATCAAGTAGCCCACAAGTAGATATGAATACACGAGAAAATGCCAATAGATTACTTGGACTTTTCAAATCCTTAGGCAACCCGCCATTCTTTTTGTATAGAACCTGCCATTATCTCAACCAGTTTGTACCCCGAGGACTGGCATCTTATATATATAAAAGAAATAAAAAGGAATATGAATGCGAGGGTGTGGCGGATTATTTGATAGAAACATATGATGGCAGTGGGCAAGCTGTACATCCGGATATCGTTTATTACGGTAACAAGTATTGGCTTGCAGTCACACCCTATCCTTATGGAATGGAAGAGTATGAGAATCCTTGTATTTATCAAGGCGACGACTTGAATAATTTGATAGTTCCGCAAGTTCCCATTGCCGTACAACACAGGCATACTCAGGGAATTCATCTTTCAGACCCGTGTTTTGCAATTAATAAAGGAGTCCTTTACTGTTATTACAGGGAATCTGAGAGAAAAGGAAACCTTGAAGAGCAAACTATATGGGGAATCCAGTATTCAGAATCCAGCCAAAAATGGGGAGATCCAATTTTATTATTGGATAGCGTAGATGATATGATTCTTTCTCCAGCAATGTTGTTTGATGAAAAGGGAGAGTTGAAGGTTTATTATGTCTCATCTTTGAATGGAAAGTATTCGCTGGTTTCCACAGGTGCAGGGGGGGGAGTTAACCAGTTAACGGAACATCGCATAATTGGAGCCCCAGAGGAATATTTCCTGTGGCATATTGGTATAACAAAAGTTAAAGACATCCAAACTAACAAAACTGAATCAAATGAACTTGCCGGACTCTTTTTATTTAAGTCGAACCAGACAGGTGGTGGAATGAAGTTGTATGAAACGAGAAATGACGGAATAGTCTCTGAATGGTATATCGTTAGAGAAGTTGAAATGCCCCAAGAGATAAAAGATATAGTGTCTTTCCCTTATAAATCCTGTTATATACCTAAACTGAATGGTAGTATTCTTCTAAGTTTTAGGGATAAAAAGAGTAGGAATAGAATGATTATATTAAACAGTAAATAAGTATAAAAATGATTAACGTTGGAATTATCGGATGCGGCTTCGTAGGTGGAGCCTTGAAGGATTGGTTGGAACACAACAATCCTGAGTGTAAACTGTTCATCAGCGACCCCCCCAAGGGCTATAATGATGATTTGAGTAACATTGACATTGCTTTCCTGCAGATACATGTTCCCACAGAGGATGATGGTACACAGGATTTGACACTGATGAAGGAGTTGATAACAAAACTCCCTGACGTTCCAGTTTTCGTACGTACCACAATTCTCCCTGGGACTAGCGAGAGACTTTCAAAGGAAACAGGACATCAGGTCTGCTATATGCCTGAATTCCTTACCGAACGTACATTCATAGAGGACTTCAGAAAGCAGACAATGGTGTTCACCGGTGCTCAGGACTTGCTGACCAAGATCTTTGTGGGCAAGAAGTTTACCGTGATGTCACCACTTGAAGCAGAGTTGACCAAGTATATGCACAATGTATTTGGTGCTTACAAGGTTACTTATTTCAATGCTTGTCGTGAGTATTGCGAGCAGATGGGTGCTGATTGGCGTAAAGTTCATACCGGTGTTTTGCTTTCTGGCTATATCAATGATACCCACACCTATGTACCTGGTCCTGATGGTAAGTTTGGTTATGGTGGCAAATGTTTCCCCAAGGATGTTAATGCGTTTGCAAAAATGACAGAAGGAACCCCTCTAGGAACACTTCTGGAGCATCTCCATGAACTGAATGTACATTTCAGAGGAGTAGAAGAGCACATTTAATCTAAATAAGGACTTATGACATTGTCAGTTATTTGCCCAATTTATAACGAAGAAAAATATATAGGGCAATTCCTTGAATCCATTCTACAACAGGATTTTCCAAAAGATAATTTGGAAATTCTGTTGGTGGATGGGATGAGTAAAGATAATACAAGAGAGATCATTTCTGAATATGCTCAAAAATTCCCTTGTTTAAAACTGGTGGATAATCCTCAGCAAACAGTTCCCTATGCTATGAATAATGGCATTAGAAGTGCACAAGGGGATATAATAATCAGATTAGATGCTCATGCGGAATATCCTTCAAACTATTTTTCTATCCTTGTAGAGAAATTGGACGAATTAGAAGGTGCTGATAATGTTGGTGGTGTTTGTATCACTCTTCCTTGCGATGATACCCCAGTTGCTATATCAATTGCTGAATGTTTGAGCAATAAATTTGGGATGGGCAATAGCTATTTCAGGGTGGGTGCAAAAGAGGTGATGAGTGTTGATACTGTACCTTTCGGATGTTTTAGGAAGCCTTTATTTGATAAGATTGGACTCTACGATACGGATATGATTCGAAATCAAGACGATGAGCTGAATGGCCGTATCATCAAGAATGGGGGAAAGATTTATCTTCTTCCAGAAGTAGAGATTAAATACTTTGCTCGCGATAAGATTTCCAAGGTAAGAAAGATGTTCTATCAGTATGGCCTCTATAAACCTCTTGGCAATAAGAAGTTAGGCTCGCCTGCAACTATCCGACAGTTCTTCCCGCTATTGTTTGTGCTTGGGCTTGTTCTTGGATTGATTCTATGCATAGTCTTTCCGATTCTATGGCCACTGTATGCGGCTATCATAATATTACACATTTTAATAGGAATGTATGAGGGCATAAAAAGTGCCAAGAGGACGGGATGTAAAGGTTGCATTTTGATTATGCCTTATGTTTTTATGAATATGCATATCTGCTATGGTATTGGGTATTTAAAAGGAATATATAATTTAGCATTCCATAAGAGTTTTGATGTAAAGTCTAATCATTAGGATTTAAACAAATAATCGTATGAATTTAAAACTAAGAAATATTCCTTTTTCTCCGCCGGATATGACGGAGGCAGAGGCAAAAGAAGTACGTGAGGCTATTCTTTCGGGTTGGATTACTACTGGTCCTCGTACGAAGAAACTGGAACAGCAGATTTCAGAGTATGTGCACACGGACAAGACGGTATGTCTGAACTCGGCAACGGCGGCACTGGAGATGGTGCTGCACCTGCTGGATATTCAGCCGGATGATGAGGTGATAGTGCCGGCATATACGTACACAGCTACGGCTTCTGTTACCCAGCACGTGGGTTGCAAGCTGGTGCTGGTGGATAGCCAGAAGGACAATGTGGAGATGGACTACGACAAGTTAGCGGCTGCCATTACGGAGAAGACAAAGGTGATTGCACCTGTAGATCTGGGCGGTATCGTGGCTGACTATGACCGCGTGTTTGAGATTGTGGAGGTAAAGAAGGGTTTGTTTAAGCCCAACAATGCATTGCAAGCGAAGATAGGAAGAATTGTAGTATCTGCTGACTGTGCTCACTCTTTTGGTGGTATGCGTAAGGGTAAGATGGCTGGTGAGATTGCGGACTTTTCTTCATTCAGTTTCCATGCGGTGAAGAACTTCACTACGGCAGAGGGAGGAGCCCTGACTTGGAATCTTCCCTTTGGAAACGAAGAAGTACCGACTGATGTGGACTACATGCCAACTGTTCCGAAGAAGGAAGGGGAGACATGGAACGAGTTGCTTTATCGTCTGAGTCAGCTGTTCTCGCTTCATGGTCAGAATAAGGATGCATTGGCCAAGACAAAGCTGGGGGCATGGGAGTATGACATCATTGGGCCGTGGTATAAGTGCAATATGACGGACATCATGGCTTCGCTGGGACTGGTTCAGATGGAGCGTTATCCAGAGATGCTGAAGCGTAGGTATGAGATTGTGGCTAAGTATAATGCGGCCTTGAAGGACTGCAATGTGGCTGTATTAAATCATAAGGGCAATGATCATTGCTCGAGCCATCATCTGTATATGGTTCGTTTGTTGGGAAAGACCCGGGAAGAGACCAATAAGGTGATTGAGCAAATGGCGGAACGTGGTATAGCTACCAATGTGCATTACAAGCCACTGCCCATGATGACGGCATATAAGGCATTGGGGTTCAACGTTGCTGACTATCCTAATGCGTATCATCTGTTTGAGAATGAGATTACGTTGCCGCTGCATACAAGACTGACGGATGAGGATGTGGAGTATGTAATTAATAACTTTGTTGACATTATCAAGAATTCGTGAAAAGATTATTCGATATAGTAGCTAGTGGGCTTGGACTGATTGTGCTGAGTCCGGTGTTTTTGATATTGGCAATCTGGATCAAGTGTGATTCGGAGGGACCTGTGTTTTATCGGCAGGTAAGAGTGGGCCGATGGAATAAGGATTTCCGTATCTTTAAGTTCCGCTCGATGAGGGTGGGGGCTGATAAGGGGAGTCTGGTGACTATCGGTGGCCGTGACCCAAGAATAACCAGGAGCGGTTACTTTATCAGGAAGTTTAAGTTTGACGAGTTGCCCCAGCTGATAAATGTTCTTGTGGGGGATATGAGTCTGGTAGGCCCAAGACCGGAAGTAAGGCATTACGTGGATTATTATACACCCGAGCAGATGCATGTGCTGGATGTAAGGCCTGGCATCACTGATCCGGCTTCGATTAAGTTCCGGAATGAGAACGAGCTAATGGAAAAGGCCGAGGATCCTGAGAAATATTATATCGAGGTGATCATGCAGGAGAAGATTAAGCTATATCTGGAGTATGTGGAGAAGCATAACTTCTGGTATGACTTGGGGCTGATATTTAAGACGTTCAAGGTGATTGTGAAGGAGAGGTAGAAGAAAAAGGCCTCTCTTTCTGGATTCAAATATTTCAAAGGCATCGATTGGCATAAATTTGACCAGTCGGTGCCTTTGGCATTTTTTAGGGCGAAAATTTGGATTGTTCGGAAATTATTTGTATATTTGCCGGTGGTTACTACTAATCATGTGATGCGTTGGAGATCAATCGTCGATGAAATGGAAGGACCAAAGATACGGAATGGATGTTACTCCCTGTTATAGAATGGGGTGACCCTGAGAGGTGGGAGAGAGTTAATTAATATTGTTATATTATGAGAAAACTTAAAAACTGTACACAATTATTTTTAAATGTGAGAATAGCAGTGTTTATTCAAGACAATTACCCACGTATTGTTAGCATATATCGTGAGCTATTCGTGGATATTTTAGACGAGGAGAACACGGTTTTGTTAATTGGAAAATTTAGTGAGCACCATTTTATATGCTATTTAATATGGGATGAAAAGAAGGAGGAGTTTATTGAGTGCAAAAATATTGGATTATATGATCTTAAAACTGGGTTAGCCCGGATAATTGATGCTAAGGATCTTCAAGATGAAATTCTAAAACTATATCCTCCCAAATAATTGTTGCTAGCTGTATTAGATATATAGCGTCTTCAATTATGAAAGCGACAGAATAGTTGGCGTAAACCGAGAAGTGGAAGGGAGTTTATGGGAGCTACTCGTCAGGATCGGGATATAAGTATATATCGGAGGAATTTATAATATGAGGACATAACCTTTTCTTGACATGGCAGAGATTACGAAAAAAGTAGAAGCGATGTTTGCTGAAATGATGAGGTTTGAGACAATGGAGAATTTAGTCATTGATGGGCTTGATCATATACCAGCAGAGAATAGGATTTCGAAAGCTGAACGCAAGTTGCAGTTGACGTTTGAAAGTGTTTTAGACAAAGAACTACATGAAATTGTGGATAATCCTTCTCTGAAGTATTTTCAAATCCTTAAAGATGAGCATTGCTATGTAGTAGAAGACAATCAAGCATACTTTGAAGGTTATAACTTTCTGGTAACGGATCCGCAAATTTTCACTTTGAACATCTGTGCCTTGAGGGATGTAAACGAAAGCGAGGGGTTTATGAGAATGACTATTCCAATCTCAAGGAATTACTGGATACATAACCTGAGAACATATTCTATAAATACAGAAAAAAGTATATTCGGTGGACTGTTAGTTCTAAAATTTGAGAAGGGAGAGGTTCATGTATTTACAGTGACAGACCACCATTCTAAGCAGCAGTATATGGTGGTAGAGCCTCAGTTTGAGGTGAGTCGAGATATATTGTTCAATATTCATTATGCGGTTGCTACGGGCTTGGGGATTATTACAGGGACGGCTTATTTTGGAGAGGCTTATGTATTTGTAGGGGATAATTTGGATTTTGACTCATATCTGGCTGTTAGCTATTATTCACTGAGAGAGACTGTACATAGTCAATATGCAACCTTTACAACAAACATGTATTGGGTGGATATGGTGTTAAAGCAGGGGAAATATAACAGTTATGCCCTTGAAATGATCACGGACGAGAAAGGGGAAGTAAAGAGTGGACTTGTAGATTGGTTATATGAGGATGTTTATGGGCAGATAATCCAGAATATGTATCAATATCCTGAGTTTGCCAGAGCTGCTATTATATTATTAGATGGAACGGATAAGACTCTAGATTATCAGGCAGCCATGTATGCAGTGGCATTAGAAACATTATGTACAAAACTTAAGGCAATCTATGGAATGGAATTTGATGGCATCATAAAGGATAAAGGAACGTGGACAAGAATAAGGAAACCAATGACCATAAAATTTCGTGAATCCTGTGGATATTATAAAATCGAAGAGAAGATCACGGATAGAATAGTCCAACGGATTCCGAATCTGAATGAGATATCGAATACGGATAAGTTTAATATGGTCATAGATAAGCTAGGCATTAAAAGAATGCTTTCGGATGATGATGCTATGAGACAACGTAATAATCTGCTACATGGTGAACTGGTAGAAAAGACAGCCGAGGATAGTACTGACTTCGACGATATGTATTATTATAGCCTTGTGCTCTATAGATTGTGTACGGCTATTATATTCAAGTTTGCTGGTTATAAGGGATGGCTTGTGAATAATGCGGTTGTGATGGATAGAAAAGTGGCATGCGAGAGGAGAGAGCCTGTGTTGTTTCAGGTATGAAGGGAGTGTAAAAAGAAGATAAAGATGTCCTATATTGAATTATTACCTGCTTGTCACGGGGATGCTTTTATCATCCATGCTGCAAAAGAGAAACAGAGCGGTATCATTGTAGTAGATGGTGGTCCAGAACAAAGTAGAATCAAGGTGCTAAGAAGGCTTGAACAGTTTGAGAAGATTGATTTAATGATTCTGACTCATTATGATAGTGACCATATATCCGGACTCAATACGTATTTAGAGCAACACAGTAATCCTAAAAATTTCAATGTTAAAAAGCTGTGGGTAAATTGTGCCAGAGAAATTGATATGAGACAGGGAACTAACGTTTCGTATGGCCAAGCGAATAAAATGGCAGATCTGCTAAGTTCACTAAACGAAAAGAAAGAAAAATGCGTAGAATGGAAAGAACGGGTAGCAGCTGGATATGGGAAAGATTTGGGATTCGCTACCATAACGGTTGTGGGACCTGAACCTGAAATACTGGATGTGAGGCAAGAAAAATATAAGGAATCAATCAAAAACAATGTATCGTTTGATAGGGTTATAGGTGATTCAAGTGTTCCGCTTGAAACATTGGCTCAAAAGGAAAAAATGATTCCAAGTGTGAAAAAGAAAAATGAGCTTGCCAATATGGCATCGATAGCATTTATAATAGAATGTGACGGGTTGAAGGCCTTAATGCTTGGGGATAGTTATCCCGATGCCATTGAAAAAGAATTAAGAAAAAAATACTCTGAGACAAATCCGTTAAAAGTGGATGTGGTAAAGGTTGCACACCATGGAAGTAAAAACAATATCTCAAACACTCTACTAGATATTATCGATTGTCAGGACTACATTATTTCGACAAATGGTGGCGCAGGGAACACACACCACCCGGACAGAGAAGCATTGGCGAATATCCTATGTCATCCCAGAAGAGACAGAAACAAACCGATACGTTTATACTTCAATTATGACATTGATGAGATACAGAAACGAACAGGCATGCTCCTGGCAGATGAAGAGAAAACGACCTATAATTGTGAAATGATTTCCTCAGTCAATAAATACCCCTATAAATATGACAATACTTAATGACATTCGCTATATCGCTGTTCGGATAACCTGTTCTTCAGCCACAGGAGGGGAAAAACAGGGATCTGGCACTATTATTAAGGATTGTGGCAGATACTTTGTTATGACTGCTGCACATTGCGTAAAAGGAAATGACAAGCAAAGATACCAACGGAACGACATCAGGATTTCTATTATCTTAGGGAAAGACAATGAGATTGAATTGGATGTTGATGATGTGGTTGAATTTGAAGACGAGGATGAAAAGGACTGGGCTCTTATTGAAATAAAGAAACCTAAGGTTGATTTCCAATACGAGAGAGTGAGACGTTGCTATAATGCAGCCGACAATTCTATGGAATTATTCTTTTATTATGGTTTTACTGAGATAGAGCCTGCCGGTGCATTATATAGAGTAGAGAACAGAAGCGAAGCTGGTGGTTATTGGCACTTAACTGATATTTCTATTGACGGACAAGTTGACACGGCTCATGAACTGATAGATGGAAATTCAGGAGCAGGTGTATTTTTCGAGCATGGAAAAATACTATATTTCGTGGGTTATGTGAAAGCATTGGTCAATCAGAACGGAGCATACAGTGACTTTATTATGTATGACTACCCTTGTGAAAGTAAGTTTTTGACAGAAGACTCTGTTAAGAACATCACTTTGGATGTACTGCAAGACTGGATCAAGCAATTGTCAAAGACCGAACGGGAACTTGCCAAGAGCAAATTGGGAGAGGAAAAACCTGATTTTCTTGCCAATTTGGAAAGAAAGATGATGGTGATATGTTCTGACGAAGAAGACAGGGAAAGACTAACTGACAGCCATATAAACAATTACATAGAGGGCAATGAAAGTATGCTTACGCTGCTGAATAAAGGAAATGCTCTCTATGATGAGTTGAATCTTGAAGATGTCACTGTAGTAAATGATATAAAAGAAAACAGAAAGGAAAAATTTGCAACAGAGGAAAGTGCTGAGCAGGATTTGAATCAGGTAAGAGAAAAATATTCAAAATACGCTGAGGCTAAGTTCAAGTACGACAATGAACAAAAGACACTGGCAAAGAAATATACTTCATACAGAGTGGCAGAAAAACTGATGGATTGCACTATAGACTATAAGAAGAAATCATGAGAGAAGACGTAGAGACCGTGAATAAGAATCCCATCATGAGTAAATCGACACCACTATATCGAATACTATCTCTCTTGTTGATTATTAATTTCTATAAGATTAAGTGGGGACGAAAAAAGTGGAAGGGGATAGACCTGAGGGTTATACAGATATATATGTGGGGCCTGTCTGGTAGCGATAATGCCGAAGGCCTTGCAAGAATAGGCAAAAAAGAAGGGTTCCCAGACATACCATTTGCCTATCATGCATCAGTCATGCAGATGGTGTCATATTGTCTTGTGAATGGCTTCCTATCAATAGACAAAGCGTCGGGGGATGCCGTTTATGACTTGACACCTAAGGCCTATGTCCTATTGAACTCGCTCAAAGATGATGAACTGCGGAAAGAGATAGACGAGATGCTAGAGAAAATAGGAGTTATTACGAAAACCGATAGTAAACAATTAAGGATAGACTGGACGGATGTTGCATATTGATAGATTTGGAGTTATAGTTTATGCCCGGAAAAGAGAACAAGACGAACTACAGCGATTTGGAAGAAATCTTGAGTTCGGAGAAGGGCTAAGTGTGGTTGCAGGTGACAATACATCGGGCAAATCCTCATTGGTGAAATGTCTTTATTATGCCCTTGGCCTGGAACAGCTTATTGAAGGTAGGCAAGGACGTGGGGCTATGGACAAAAGTGTGTGGAGTCGTTTTATTACGAGAAAAGACGATGCCGTGGAAGTATGGAGCGTTGACAACTCATGCGTGTATGTTCAACTCACAAACAGTCAAGGCCGGACAGTGACACTGCGGCGAGTGATTATAAAGCCAGAAATCACTAATGAAGATGGAATAATGATGATCTACAACAAGTCGTTGTCAGACATCAAAAAAGGCGAATTGGCCAAAGAGTATTTCATCCATACCCAAGGAAATCACGAAGCCAACAACGGTTTTTTCAGATTTCTTTCAGAGTTTTCAGAACTTCCGATTGTGAATGTTGAAGCCAACAGTCAGTCGGGTTATTGTCCTCTATATATGCAGATGGTGTTCTCGGCCGGTTTTATTGAGCAGAAAAGAGGTTGGTCAAGTTTTCTTGCAACCGTAAGAAGCTTTAATATTTATCAGTATAAGAGAAGAATTATAGAATACCTCTTAGGGATAAGCAATGAAACAAACTATGACAAATTGAGATGCCTGTCGGACAGGAACAAAGAACTTGGTCAGAATTGGACAGAGAGTGTTTTGAAAATCAATGCGTTATTGTCATACAATAATCTCTTTATCAATAATCTGGAACAAAAGATATCAGTCCAAAAAACAAACTTAGATGAACTGGTTGTCGTCAGTAGAGACGGTAAAAAGGAAGTCGGGGAGTATATTGAAGAGCTGGAAGTCAGGATCAAAGAACAACAGGAGCAAAAGTTACCTATGAAACCAGCTGGTGCAGCCCCTGTGGTAGTAGAGAAAAAGGAAAAGCTGAAAAGCATTGAGACGGAAAGAAATAAGTTCCTGCTATCGATGGAAAGTGAGAATAAGAAGATATCATCCGTAAAGAGGCAATTGGATATTATATCAAAAGAGATAAAAGATATAGAGTACCAGCTGAAGACCAACAATATTGTGACGGGCTTTGATTTGACGGAATGTCCTACTTGTCATCAACCACTGGCAGTGGGAGAGATGATGAACCGAGTGTTCAGTGCCAAGGAATTGGAACAATCGCAGGACGCCCGAAAGAACCAGAAAAAGTTTCTGGAGACTGTCTTGGCAAGACTAGAGGAGTCTGTAGCCCAAAAGGAAATGTATAAACTTTATTTTGAGAAACTCGTTAAGGAAGCAGAGGATGAACTAAAATTGGTTGAAGAACAAGACTCGGAACTTGAAGCAAGAGTCGTAGAGAATGTGTATCAGTTGTCGTCGCTATCGAACCAGAGGGCACGACTTGGGGAGGTGAACCGTCAGATAAAGGAAATACTCGGAGGCTTAAAACAAATCAAGAAGGAATATGATAAAAATCGGCAGCAGATAAAAGCCTTAAGAGAAAAGGCTGCCAAGACAGATAATCCGATGGTGACAACCTTACAGTCGCAATTCCGCAAACTGTTGAAAGATTTTGGGTATACGAGTCAAACAGACATGACCCATATCTTTATAGAAGCGGATGATAATTCGAGCCAGGTGTTATTCCCCGTCGTAGAAGAGCGCGGTATCACCGAGCCCATTATTTCTGCTTCGTCGGCATCTGACTTTATTAGAGCCTTGTGGGCCTATTACCTTTCTCTGCTGGTTGATAGCACGCGCCATCCAGGATTCCTGGTCATGGATGAACCGGCGCAGCATGCCGTGAAAGAAGAAGACTTGAAGAAGATGTTTGACTTTGCATCAAACTGCCAGCGACAAGTCATACTATTTTGCTCTACCCATACCATTACAGAAGAATTTCTGCTGGCAAAACAAAAAGCAGAAGAAGAGGGTAAGGAGGAAACGATACAGGTCAAGAAGAATTTGGTGAAGGATATCGTTGAGGAATTAAATAGGCAAGGAAAAGGTGTCGTGATGAATGAGATTGAGTTTAAGTCGCTGGAGAAATTAGGGTAAAAGGGAGGCATAGCTTGATGAAATATAACTCATCCTTGAGGTGAGATTAGATTATTCTTTTAACAATCTTAAACATGTTCTATTATGGAAAAATTCAATGTGGTTTAGGACTGTCTAGCGAGATGCTAGGCAGTGCCCGTCCTGAGAAAGACGTTATACTTACTGGAGAATTTGACTGGCGGTACTTCTTTAGTGATGGCACTCTTCCGGGTATGTGTCCCTCTTTGTGATCCGTTAACCGTAGGATTTGATAAAACAAGACTGAATTATGGAGCATTCGAAAGAAAAAGATGGAAGGAAATAGCGGTGAAAGTTGAAGAGTGAGGATGAAATTGTAGGATATCATACAGAAATCAGTAAGCTGTCTATTTTGACGTATTGTGTATGAGCAGAGAATTAGAAACCTTTCTTAAGACTCACTCCGTTCGAACAAGCGGCAAAGCTTCATACACGTTAGTTTCTATGGAATTATAAAAGAATTATGGAGAATATTAGTACTGTTATCAAGGCATTATTTGAAAAGATCGATGGCGATGAGGTCCTGAAAAAGGCTGGCTATGGTGCTGAAAAGGATGACGATCCTTGTAGGATGGATTCTGAAATGATAGAATCGACCATTGTTAATAGGTTGCTTCAGGTGGATAAAGAGAGTACTATTGACCAAGTGTCAATGGTGGGCCAGTTAGTACAGTTTAAGTGGATGGAGTCTGATGATTCATGCATGTCCTTGAAGTTTAGGAGAATGTCATCTGTTTTTAATATATTGCTCTATTTTTCTTTAAAATGTCTAAGGGTAAAAGATGGTGAACCCTTGTGCTCGTATAAAAATCTACTGAGATGGCACCTTATTACCTCTCTTGTTGGGGAGGATTTGTTGACGACATCATTTTTGGCTTCAAGAGATTTGCAGTTAGGAAAAGAAAGGAAGAGTTTTGACTGGGATGCTTTTATAGGTCATGATTGTAAAGAGCTTAATAGCCTTTTTGACCGACCGATGGCGGAATTACATATGCACCTAAAAGGTTCTTCATATAACTTTGACCTAAGTTGGTTGTGCATGATGAATCATATTGGTATCATGCAGCACAATTTCGAAGTTGAACATCCATTACATAAATATCGTAATCCGGATAAGGACCTTTATGAAAAGATAAAAAGGGCTGCTGCTATAAGATACTATCTGGCTGGGGCAGCAGGATGTTTGCCAGAAACTATTTCTTTGAGTCAGTTGCAAGAGGTTTTGCGCAATGATATAGAGGAACTGGTTAAGAAAAAGACTAATGAACATCTCGCGGATGTTCCAATTATCGATGTTCAGAGTCTGATAGATGAAAGTAGAAGAAGAACACGAAATAGTATAAAGGAGAAGTTTGAGGTTCTGCGAACTGTTCAGAAATTCAATGATATATTGGAGGATCAGGATATCGTGGACTACATTCCTGTAAGTCATTATGGAAACGAATTAGTTGAGAATAAGGCATTGGCACCTGAAAGAACCTTTATGTACGCTGTATTCAGAAAGATATATGGCGTCAACAATGAAGATTCTGAAGATATCGCAACGCTGTTTTATGCTTATCTACTATATAAGAACTATTTTAGAAACGAGATTCTACAGTTAAATGAGCGGGTAGGTTTTGCAAACTTTGCCAGTTATGAAGAAAGAAAAACTGATTATCTGCTACGCGACTATGATCATATGCTATATAAAGCAGCAATAGAAGGTTTTCTTCAGAAAAATGAAGAACGGTTCTTAGAAGCAAGAATCGTACCAAAAGACACTGAAGAGGGTCTTGTAAAGTCGTTGCAGTATATATGTAAGGAAATAGATAAAAAATACGAGGATCGATATGATTTTATATTTCACTTTATCAAAAAAAGGGATGAACCAAGGGAAACTGATTTGTACCGGCATTTTAGGTTAAGAGAAGAGATCAAAAAACAATCCTATGCGATCTATCAGTTCAGATGCAATCGTGACAACTGGGAAGTGAATAATAATCTGGTAGGAAAGGTTGTGGGAATTGATGCGGCAAATTCGGAGATTTTTTGTAGACCTGAGGTTTATGCCCAAGCATTTAGATTCTTGCGAGGCCATGAAATAAAAATAGATGAGGAGCTGGATGACTATCCCTATGATTTGAATGTGACCTACCATGTAGGCGAAGACTTTATGGATATAGCTGACGGGCTTCGTGCAATAGAAGAAGCGCTGATTTTCTTAAACCTGAGAAATGGTGATAGAATAGGTCATGCTTTGGTATTGGGGACTAATGTAAGGGAATACTATGAGAGGAGATATAATACTATCTGTGCCAGTAGACAGGTAATACTTGATAATCTGGCATGGTTACATCATAAATGCATTCGACTGACTGGCTATACACAATTGTGCGGTTGGTTGGAGATAATGTTTTTGAAGTATTTTACAGAAATCTACCGAGTAAAACAGGAAGTAGGTGAAAATATTATTGATTCATATTTCAAGCCTCAAGAGGATAACGAATTGTCTTCTAACATTAATGATTATTATCTGTCGTGGCTGTTAAGAGGTGATTCGCCTATTATCGGTAAGGAATTGGATTCTGAAAATCTAAAGAAGCTGACTTCAACTATAGACCTAGAATGGGCTCATGCAGGAATGAACCATCAGGTATGTGCAGAGGTGGCCTTAGGAAATGAAAATGCAAGAGAGCTATTTGATGCATATCATTCATTTAAATATGCAAGGCGTGGATATCTGGGGGACACCTTGACCATTCCGCCGATGTATCGTGAAGAATGGTATTCCTTGCTAGAAAAGATTCAGCAACACCTTATTGGAAAAATTGAGCAAAGACATATAGCCATAGAGTGTAATCCTTCATCAAATTTCAAGATTGGAGAGATATCCAGATATGATGAGCATCCTATTCTGAAGTTCTTTAATTATGGTTTAAACACCCCATTTCCTCGTCATGATGTTGCTGTATCTATCAATACGGATGACCAAGGAGTTTTCTCAACATCGCTTGAAAGAGAGTACTCTTTGATGGCTTTGGCCATTGAACGGAATCAAACGGAGGAGCACCAGAATTCACCAAGAGCCATTGTTGATTGGCTCGACAGAGTAAGAGAGATGTCAATAGAACAGAGATTTAAGTATTATAAGAAATTAAAAGATCAATAGATTATGAGTACGTTTTTAAAAGAATGTTTTCTGCAGAAAACAAATCAGTATGATGCGTTGAAGATTTGGGAAAAATTAGACGTTAGTGTAAATCTGCTTTTGAGAGAGAATGGAAAAGGGGACATTGTCGCAAAATATAAGGGAAAAGATAATGATGAACATATTGTAGGCGTTCTTTCTAAAGAGGATGCACAATCATTGATTCCTTATTTTACTGAAGGGTGGAATGATGACAATGGTGCTGATAAAGAGAACGATCTATATTCCAGTATTATTAGCAGATTCGATAAGAATGCAGATGAGAATAAGAGGATAAGTATTTGTATCTTTGTAGAGTATTGCAAGAAAAAGTAGCAGACGTAATTGCTAATAAAGCAAAATAATCCTTAATGGAATCCTGTTTTTAGAAGAGAATAGTTAATTTTGCAAATTGTTTGAGAAAGAGAATATGAGAAGACTGGTTATCAGAAATGTTGGTCCTATTAAAAGTGTGGATATTCGCTTGAATAAAGTGAATGCCTTTATCGGCCCGCAGGGTAGTGGTAAAAGTACTATTGCCAAAATCATCAGTTTCTGCTCATGGCTGGAGAAAGCCAATGAGGCGACTCATCGAGCTGCTGGTGAAGGAATGATAAAGCGTTTAGGCTCATTTCACCATATGGAGGAGTATTTTTCTGATAAGTCAGTCATTTTGTATGAAGGTGACAATGTGATATTTGCATATAATTGGAAAGATAACATCCCGCTTTCGAAGAATATTAGTGATCATAATATTGACCATTACCACGAAAAGGAATTCTTATTTATTACTGTTAATAAGGTGGTGAATCCCAAAGTGGTATATATCCCTGCAGAGCGCAACTTCGTTTCTGCAGTTCCTAATTTAAAAAATTACTCAGACAAGAATGATAATTTACAGAGTTTCGTGAACGACTGGTTTGATGCTAAGCGGCACTATTCTAAGGAAAAACCGATGCCAGTGACAAACCTAGGATTAGGTTATTATTATAACCAAGGCGTAGATCGTGATTTCTTGTCGTTGGGCTCAAATGGAGTAATCCCATTAACATCGGCTTCAAGCGGATTCCAGTCGATAGTGCCTTTGGCAGTGTTGGTGAAGTGGCTATCTTCTGGTATATATGAGGAGAATAAACCATTTTCTCCAGCAGAATATGAACGTGTTCGTGACATCTTGGCGCATCTTTCTGGTAGTGCCAATGAGAATGAGGCTGAATTGATAGAGAGGCTTAGGGGCTTTGTACAAGGACGTGTGTATACTCATACTCAGTTTATTATTGAAGAACCAGAACAGAACCTATTCCCTCAAACTCAGATGGACTTGCTTTATCATTTGATATCGGAGATAAACCACGGAAGGAATCATCGGTTAGTTCTGACAACCCATAGTCCATACGTATTGTATGCGCTGAATAACTGTCTGATGGCATACTTAGTGAAAGATAAGATAGACGGGGAAACGGCTTCAAAGATTGATAGCACAAGATATGCTATTAATCCTGAAGATGTGTCTGTGTGGTCAATTAAAGACGGGTATCTCAGAAACGACAAGAATGAACCTCATAAGACCATTCAGGATGAGAGAGGACTCATTAGGAAGAATTATTTCAACGAAGTGATGCGACAAGTGATGAGTGACTTCAACAAACTGCTGGAATTCGATGAATAGTGAGACTTATTCAGAGACGGTTTACGTGGCAGACTTTACTGATTATGTCAGCAAGTATGGGAAGGATGCTGCACCATGCTCAGGTGTTCTGATTGGTACGCAAGAAAACGGAATCATCCCATCTTTTGTGCTTACGGATGATAACTCGCATCCCTTCATTGTTGTCAATAACGAGAAGAATGGCTCTCTTTATACCAAGGATGATGGTACAAAAGTGTCCCAATGTGAATGCATTATCTACGCAGATCGCCATGATAATCGCAAAGGATGGATGATTTTCCTGGAATTGAAGTACTGTAAGGAAAAGAATCTCTATGATAATATGCTGGATGGGATAGGCCAGTTGAAAGATACGTGCAAATACATCATGGAGGAAAAGGAGGTGTTTGATACCAAGATGTTCAAGAAGTATCTTGTCATATCTACACCTGGCTCCAGACCTTTGGACCCATTTGATGCTTTCTATTTTGATCAGGATACCATGCTCTCTGTTAAGCAAGAGTCTGGCGGGGGCATATTGAAGGCAAGCAATGTGGCACACATCCAGACCCCGGCAGTGATAGATTTCGAATAGAATGGGCTACCCAATAAGATCCTTGATTTCTTCAAGTGTAATCTTATCATTGGCAGCATTGAACTGATCGACGGTCAGACGTTTCTGATCTTGTAGCTGGAGGATCTTTTCTTCGACGGTATCCTTGCAAACAAGGCGCAGAACAAGGACATTATGACGCTGACCAATGCGATGGGCACGACTCATGGCCTGATCCTCGACAGCAGGATTCCACCAGTCATCAAGGAGAATAACCCGATCGGCAGAGGTGAGATTGAGACCAAAACCGCCAGCCTTCAGGCTGATGAGGAAAACGGTAATGGAACTATCTGACTGGAATCTTGAGACAGGGGTCTTACGGTCGGAGGTTTCTCCATAGAGTGAGACAAATTGAATGCCCTCTGATTGTAAGAGATGCTCCATTTCGTGAAGGGCACTGACAAATTGAGAAAAGACCAGCACTTGGCGATGCTCAGACTTGAAATTGACGATCATATCAAGGGCCGTCTGGAGCTTGGTGCTGACAATGGGCTCATGACTAGTGATGGCCTGTGGCAAAAGGTTCGGTGAAACGCAGGCCTGACGAAGACGTAGCAAGGCTTCTAATGCGATACTGCTGACACGACCACTGACGCCTGTGGCTAAGGCATGAACTATTGCTGTATGGACTTGACGATATATGGCACGTTCTGTTTCTGAAAGTTCGATATATATAGTCTTCTCAGTTCGCTCGGGCAAGTCGGTAAGTACCTGTTTTTTCTCGCGTCGGAGAATAAAGGGCTTGAGCAACCTACTAGACAAAGCGATATAAGCTTCCGACACAGAGGGGAGGCCTAGCGACTGTAACTTGTGGTACAACCCCTTGATAGGGGGCATAAGGATCATGAAGTGGGACCAGAGCTCGTCAATGGAATTCTCGATGGGGGTACCTGTCAGGATAATGCGATGCAGACAGTGAAGCTGGCTGACTGCCTGATATTTTTTTGTCTGGCGATTCTTAATGGCCTGGGCCTCGTCGATAATGATGGTATCGAATGACTGGTGGATGTAATCTTCCATATGGAGACGCAACATGTCATAGCTGACCAAGGTGAGTTGAGGCAATAACATGGGGGCAAAGTGAAGAACCTCGTTCTGCCAATTATATATTAAAGAGGTGGGAGCAATAATAAGATGCTGCTTGTCATGACCAAGACAACAGAGATGGGCAATGACCTGGATAGTCTTGCCAAGTCCCATCTCATCGGCCAAAAGGCATCCATGGCCGTTCTTCCGCTGCTGCTGAAGCCATAAAACGCCTTCGCGTTGATAGGGATAGAGCGTGGCATGAAACTCCCGAGATAAAGATTGATAGATGAGCTGCTTTTCGGATTCGGTAAGTGGCTCTTCTTTTTTGTATAGTGTAAGAGCCTCCTTCGGGGCTCCTAATTGAGTGACAATGGCGTCGTCTTCGGCTTTTAAAGCGTCCTGCCTTTTGAAAAATGTGATTCTGCCATCAGACTCAACGTAATCTCTGGAAAACATGAAACCATCGAGAAGTTGCTGGGCAAATTCATCTTGTTTTGGAGATTCGTCGGTGGAGAACCATATGATGCCTGAGGATGATCTATGGGCATAAACCTGACTACGGGACTTCTGCTGATTGGTAACGTAAATGCGCCATCCTTGATGGGCCAGATTCTCAAGAGTGTCGGTGTCTGAACTGTCAAGGGTAAGGGAAGTCGTGACAGGATCGTAATTATTGCCCAAGGTCATGAGAAGATGTTCTTCTGCCATTTTGTCGCGTTGCATCATTTGACCTGTGCGAGTCAGGAAAGGTATGGCAGAATATGTGGGATAAAAGGCCATCTGCGCATCCTGGTATCTCAGACGGACTTTGATTTGGCGATGCCAGGTGGCCAGATGATCGATATAGAGTTCGCCTCCGATGAGGTGGCCAATGGGGTAGGTGTCTTTGGATAAGGACTTGGGTAATGGACAACTGGCTTTCCGGACAGAACCTTTTGCATTGGGCTGAATATAAGAATAGGTCTGCCTCTGAAGGTGTGCTCTTAAAATGTCAGATTGAAGGAAGCACTGGCTGATGCGGAAAGGCTGATGCTCTAAGCCTGCATGGTTCAGAAGAGGCAGGAGATCGGCTCCGGCTGTTACTCCATCATGATAGAGGTCGCTAAGTGTTACCTTTCTTTGGAAGGGTGATAACGAACGACTTTTGCTATCCAGGCACACTTCTATACGCAAATCTGGAAGGATTTGGTTGTCGGATGTCTCGTATATGCAAATCAACCGGTATGCCATAGCTTTAGAAATGATAGCGGTAATTATAACTATCGATCATCTTACGTTCCAAACGAGCAATTGTTTTTTCCGTACAATTAATCTGGAGTAGCGGCCCATGGTGACTTTGGAGTTTACCATGGAAATTACAGTCGTCAATTCGACAGCCGCCAAAACAGATGTAGCGAAGGTGACAATCCTTACACGGCGAGATGTGGTCAACTGATGTCTGGAGGTGTAGCTGGTGTCCCTGTTGCATAAATGGCCCCAGAGGCTTTCCTTGGATATTCCCATATGACTCGACCTCTGATACGCGGTTGCAGTAATATACCTCTCCATCGGCGCCAATAGAAATGCCGCCAAAACCGCAATTCCGATCTGCCTGATTGGGAGTGTGGCCCTCCATGAAATTCTGATGTTGAGCATGAGGGTCAATACTGCGCTCAATATTGAGAATGCGTTGATAGAATGTCTGATTCTCTGCCTCGGTGTAATGGGTGTTGCGACCATGAAGAATCTTCTTGCTGAGCTTGAAAAACACAGGATGTTGACACTGCTGCTTGATATCACGAACCATCTGGGCATAACGTTCCGGGGTGTCGTCTTGCAGATTCTGGAAGGTAAAGGTTGTCGCAACAGATATCCTAATGCCTTGATTGGCCATGAGGATAACATTTCGGACCACTCGCTCGAAATGACCAGCTCCTCGGATAATGGCATTGGAAGACTCATCGAATCCATCTATACTTATCTGGATCTCGCTAATATAGGGTGCTAGAGTCTCGATGCGTTCCTTGGTCCAAAGAATGCCATTAGAAAGAACTGTTGTGGCTAGACCAATATAAGAAGCATGGTGCAGGATAGCATCGAAATCACGGTTCATAAGAGGCTCTCCACCAGAAAAGGTAACACTCTGGCCACCTTCAGATTTGAATTCTGTGAGGATGCGTAGCCATTCTTCTTTTGGCAATTCGTTTGCCAAAGGTTGACCGGAACGCATGAAACAATGGGTGCACTGTAAGTTGCAAGCATTGGTTAGGTAGATATTGAGCATGCGGTAACCTTCGTGGTAGAGTGGTTGGGGTGGGGCTGATGTTGAAGCAAAAGTTCTGGCTGTGATGGCCGCCAAGAGGCGCTTTAACTCATTTGCCTGTTTTTGCTGATCAGCAAGTGCATACACTTCTCCGATCGTCTTTCCTTGCATCAATTGCTCCAGAAACTGCTTTTGGAGGTTGTTGGGCAGGACCATCCAGTTGGCTGTAGGTATAGCTATCACAAGCCATCCTTCATCGCATGGACGAAAGGTGATATCCTGCGGAAAGAATAACAGATCAGTGGATTTAAGTGCTGCTTTTTGCTTCATATGACTGCTCTTTAAACAATTGTGTTCCAAGGCTCCCAGCCTTGGAACACAACCCAATTGGGATATTGCCGTTAGTAATACTAATCCTTGATCAGGGGATTAGTTCTGGTTTACATCACAGCGCTTGAAGCAGTACATGGCGCCTACGCGTTCTGTATTCTCTGCAGTCTTTTCTTCCCAATCGAACGAAATAGTGAAATTTTCTTTCATCGTTTCAATTCTTTTAAAATTAATAATAAAGTTAATTCTCTCTATTCTTTAAAAACTCTGTTAAGAGTGATATTGCGCTATCTGCATCTGACAATGACACCATCTCACCAGGCGTGTGCATATATCGGCACGGGATACTGATAAGTCCGGTCTTTATGCCTTGACCCGCCACCTGGATCATTCTGGCATCTGTGCCAGTGGGTTTGGCTATGGCCTCGACCTGATAAGGAATCTTGTGGGCCTCTGCGATGGCGATGAGAGACTGGTTGATGCCTTTGGTCATATTCGGTCCCAGGGGAATGACCGCGCCTTTTCCGAGTCGAATGTCACCATCTGCTGCTGGAGACATCGTGGGGTAGTCAGTGGCATGGGTCACATCGATGGCTATTCCAATCTCTGGGCGGATTGCCTCGGAAACCATCTGGGCACCACGAGCCCCTAGCTCCTCCTGGATGGAGGCTACCAGATAGATGTCACTATCTGTTGATATTGGCTGCAAATTCCGTGCCAATCCCAGAAGTATGGCCAAACCAATCTTATCGTCGAGTGACTTTGACAGAATGGTGTCATCGGAAAGTAATTGGGCATTTGGCTCGAAAGTGGCCACATCGCCTACTTGCACCTTGGTGAGGGCATCTGCTTTAGAGGTGGCTGCGATATCGATCCAAAGATCCTCGGGAGAAAGGGGCTTGCCGGCCTCTTTCTCGTTTTGGAGGTGGATGGGTTTCTTCCCAATGATACCCGTGACAAGACCGTTTTTGCCTTGAATCATGACACGAAGGCCTGGGAGAATATTGGTGTCGATACCGCCAATCTGATTGAAATACAGGAAGCCTCGATCGTCAATGTAACTAATCATAAGACCGATCTCGTCAGCATGAGCCATGAGCATGACCTTAGGGCCATTGCCGTGTTTGTGGGCAATACAGTTCCCGTTGACATCGGTCGTGATTTCGTCGACATAAGGACGGATTGTATCGGCGAAGAGGGCTGTAACGCGCTCCTCGCTACCTGACGGACTAGGCGTCAGGAGAGACTGGGTCAATATGTCGAGTAACCATTTGTCCATGTCGTCATTATATATTTCAAGTGGCAAAGATACGAAGAATATTCGGATTTCCGTCACAGGAAAAGGAAAAAATAGCGTTTTTTGTGAAAAAATGGGGTGAGGATGAGGGGAATTGATGGGAAATTTGTATATTTGCACATGATATTGTGGTTTTGATATAAAAATCTTGGTAAAAATGTGATGTTTAACTAAAAGAATAAAAAATATGTATAAAATTGATTGGGAAAAGTATCTCAGTTGTAATCGACTGAGAAAGGAAAATGAACCTGCGGGAACTGAATATGACTATCGTAATTTTTTTGAAAGCGACTTGAAACGTGTGATATTCTGTCCGGCATTAAGGCGTATGCATGATAAGACACAAGTGATACCACTATCTAATGGTGATACACTACTAACCCGACTTACCCATTCTATTCAGGTAATGGATGTGGCAGAGATGTTGGCCACAAGATTGACGCGTAATGAAGAATTTGTAGAAAACTATAAAGAGAAAGCAAGCATATATGCAGATAGTATCACGACAATATTGAGAACTGCATCTCTTATTCATGATATAGGCAATCCGCCTTTTGGCCATTTTGGAGAGGTGTCGATTCAGAACTACTTCACGAGGTATTTGAATTCGCGACATATTATTACAGACGAAGAATCACTTGACTTTACAGAATTTGATGGTAATGCATTGGGGCTTAGGATTGTTTCCAAACTCCAATATACGGGAACTCTTGATGGATTGAATCTTACATTTGCCACATTGGGCGCTTATCTGAAGTATCCAAATAAGGGCGCGAGTAAACCTGACGGGTATGTGGGGTGTCATAAGCATGGAATATTCAAGTCGGAATATGCCTTATTTGACAAGATTGTTGAATCTTGTAACTTAAAAACGGATAAGGGATGGATAAAAAGACATCCATTGTCATTCTTGGTTGAGGCTGCAGACTCAATATGTTATGGTATCATGGATGTTGAGGATGGCTATAACTCGAATTGGTATGAATTCGATACTATTGTGGATTTTATGAATGAATACATTGAGAAGAAAGTTGAGAATAAAGATGATTTGGCTGATTATATGATTACAAAGAAGACCGAAAATGGCACGAAAAAGGCGTTTAGTATTGAAAAGTTAATCGGCTTCTCCAGAACTTGGGATTCGGGTGATAAGAATATCGCCAAGGACCGTCGTAGACTTATTTTTGACTTCAGAGAGAAATTGATGGAGTATATGGTCAACCTGACAATAGACAAGTTCGTTGATAATCTTGAAGATATTGATAAAGGTGAGAAGGTGGACGAGTTACTTAGGCTGGATAAATTTAAAGTGTCGAAGGCTCTGGGCGCTTTCACTTATCGCTATCTAATAACAAAACGTGATGTACAACAGACAGAGTTGACAGGGAACTCTGTTATTTCTGGTTTACTGGATATTTTACTGACGTATACTTTTCATGAAGAAAAGAAATATCGCGCCAAAATTAATGCGGTAATTGCAAGAAGTAGGTTAGAAGAACTGATTCATGAGGACAAGTATCAAGAACTGCAATATAATATTTTTAAAGAGAAAAATGAACTCTGGGATTATGATATAGAAAATCTTACTCCATACGCAAAACTAAGGGTTATTGTGGACTTCGTCGCTAGTATGACGGATAAGTATTCTGTGCAGTTATATCAGAAATTAAGCGGGATGATGTTGTGAGATATTTGGGTTCGACATGAAGTGTTATTATAGGTTTAGTTTGTTGAACGGCTGTAGGGGATACTCACACTAGAAAAGCAAAAAAATGCTAATTCCTTTGTTTTTTGCTCGTTTAATCGTATCTTTGCCAATGGCTATTATTAATCATGATGCGTTGGTGATCAATCGCCTATGAGGTGTATGGCCGGAAACAAACCGAAGAATGGGAAGAGAAGGTTCGGAATGACGGGGGTGTTACATTGCAGTGGAATTATGGAACAAAGAATCCATGGTTTTAAGTGTTTTTATTATGATATTAGCAACTATTCTTAGAAATTATAAGTGTTACAAGGGGATTAATATTATTCCCTTTAGCAATGGAAATATAGACTGTATGAACATCATCATTGGTAACAATGGTGTAGGCAAGAGTGCAATTCTGGAAGGCTTGAATTCGCTATTTAACGAGACTCACTGGATTGTAAACAATGAAAGTAAGAAAGATGAAGTTTATGTGGGAGCAGTGATGCTGGTAGAGAAAGATCGTGTTGATAAAGTGTTGGACCTCTCTGAAAAACATATTATGGAAGAGGTTAGCAACTTTTTTTGGACAGTGGAACCTGCTAATCCAACATTTAAGCAGTATGCGAAGTTCTTTGAGTTGCAAAAGAGTCAAATGGAGAGGAAGGACGATTATTTCCTTTTTATTGTTGGACGTGAATTTCAGCAGAAGGATTTACAGTTTCTTACTTTTGCAAACCCACTCCATAATGCGCTAACTGACCCCAAGCCTGATGAAACTTTGCTTTCAAAGATCTTGGAGAAGGTCTTGTCACTCTATACCTATATATACATTCCAGTTGAGACATCTATTAGTGACTATTTGAAATTGCAGAACCAGAGCTTCCAGACGCTAATGGATACCAGTGTGAAAGAAAATATAGCTAAGGAACTCAATAAGGGAAGAATAACACGAGGAGGTGGTAGACGTAAGCATTCACTTCTTGAACTTATAAACGAGTCTTTAGAAAAGTATGTTACAGATGTAGAGAAGGATATTCAGATGGTTTATCCTGGTTACAGCTATAAACCGGCACCTAGACAATCATCCAAATTAACAGCAAACCACGTCGTTGATACAATTATAGCCGCTTATTACTCTAGAAGGTCATTCAAAAAGGATGATAAAGAGATCCAAAATCTTTCTTCCGGTGAGAAAAGGCAAATATTAATCGATATCATTTCTGCTTTCGTAAAAAAACAGAATCCGTCTCATGAATTAATTATAGCAGTGGACGAACCAGAAAATTCATTGCATATTTCAAAGTGCTATGATCAATTCAAGAGAATTGAGGAGATTGCACTAAAATACAAACACCAGTTGTTAGTTACAACGCATTGGTATGGTTCATTGCCGTGTCTTGGAAATGGAAGTCTTATTCATATTGATGAACATAGTGTACCAAAGTTGGTCAACCTTTATAATTATTTTGAGAAAAGAGGTGAATTACCTGAAGATGTTTATCTAAAAGGCTTCTTTGACTTAAGTACTTCATTAATGTATGCATTCAGGGGTGCAAAGAAACATTGGCTCATAGTTGAAGGATATGAAGACAAGAAATATATTGAGTATCATTTGGGTAATAACGAGATAAGGATTATTCCGTTAGGAGGATGTGGTAATGTAAGGAAGGTATATGAGTATCTCCATGCCCCATTTATATCTAAAGATTTTCAGTTTTCTACAAAAAAGATGGTGTGTTTGATCGATACAGATGCTCAGTGCCCAACTTTAGGTGTTGATTCGGGCGGAAACAAAGACATCTTGAAAATAAGACGTCTGAATGAACAAGAAAATGGTGAAATTGCTCTTGTGGATGTAGATTCACCAACAAGAAAGGAAACGGAGATTGAAGATATATTAAACCCCCAACAATTCTACGAGGCATTGAAAGCATCTATTGACCAATATGGTACTTCCGAAGATAAGGAAGCTTTTGCATCATTTGATTTTGATGAAACAGCCACACATAGCAGAATTAAAGGTGATGACAGTATATTAAAACAAAATACCCTTGATAGAAATATTAGAGAAGACAAACAGAGGATAATTGACTTTGTAGATGCGCATAAAGACGTTATTGCCAATATTTATACTTCGACCCCATATGTTAGTACTCCTTTGGGTTGGGTGAACAAGTTAAACGCACTCTTCAACTGATGTCGATGATATGCAGATATCGTTATATAGGTACCAAGTGTGTCACTGTAATCGGTACTATGATCTTTTATGTTTTCTGTTTGTCCCACAAAGCTGCCATATTAATGCAGGAAGAAAAATTACTTAAACACCATCTTACCGTTTCTTCAATATCTAATCCGTCTATTTTTACAAGAATGGAATTATCCCAAGAGTTTGCACGTTCAACTGAAATATCAGATATAATATCCTCCTTTCTCTCTACTGAAATAAAGTATTTGTCTGTACCATAGCTGAATTCGGTAAACTCACCCTTCACGATTGCATATATGGGATATGTTAATCTTATGTATTCCTGACACATTATTCTCATTTCTCCCTTTGACATGTGTCTAATCTGAGTTTTTAAGTCTTCCACTATTTCATCTACAGACAATCCACATTCGATCATATATATAATAAGATGGAAAAGTGGCAAAGATGTTGAGAATTTCATGCGTTTATATTCAAAATGATCTTTTTTGATCCTGTCTTGGGTATCAAGTGATGTGAGTTTCTTCAAATCTCTAATAGATAAATCACGGATTCTCATCCAAAATTTAGAGAATGTTGTGATTATATGATTGATACATAGTATCTTTGATAATTCTCGCTCAATTTGAATGGCGATAAAAGGCTGAATGCTATATCTAAAAGGCTCTCTTGATAAGAATTTGCTCATATAGCCTTCATAACATGCCTCTTCTCCGTAAAAATGATGAAAGATATGTGCAGTCGTTTCATAGTCCATAACTAAAACAATATTATCAAAACCGAATTTATTGGTTACAACATCAGGGGTTGTAGTGTCATCTATATGCGCACTTAGTACGTTTAATATTCGAAATAAATGCTTGGGATCGAGACGATCCAAATCTTCTATTATCAGGACAGTCCTTCTCTTGTTCCATTTTGGACCATTCATTGTATGATCCTTTTTCATCCAATCAATGGCATTTCGTATCAAGGTTGTATAACCATCATTTTCATAGATGCTACCCTTAATTTGAGAGAATGAAGCTAAGTATTTGTCTCCTGTATGTTTCTTTTTTTTATATTTTTTCTTCTTATCGCAGAACTTTTTAAAGACTTTATCATAAAATTCGCCTCCAGGAACAAATGATAAAAGAAACGAGACCAAGGCTCTTATATCATCAAAATCGAAAAGCGAATCAAAGACTGCTTCAAGATCAACCTTGTCAAGCAAGCCTTCTTTATCTAATTGGACTATAATATCTCGCTTTATATATTCAAAAACATCTTCATTTTTAGCTACTGAATAGTTAACAGGATAGATAGTGAAGAATTCGTAATCTTTACTTAATTCTTCATTGTTTCTTAATTGATTAAGCAAAAATGTTTTTCCATCTCCAAATTTTGCCGACAGAATGATTCTGTCTGTCGTTGCAAGATATTGGGCAAAATCCTTTATCTTTTCTTTTAAATCAATTGTACGTAACTCAATTTTCATTTTTGTTCAATTTTGACGCAAATATAGTGTTTTTCTGTTTAATTACCATAGTATATCTTTCTTTTTTAAAGTTTTTAAGGAAAGGTCCTGTTTTTAAGGTTTCCTAAAAGAAATAGAGTTCTCTATTTGGATTGTTGTTGTCCTTTACCACAAATTAATCAGTGGCCTGCGACAAGCGCTGGCTCAGCCAGGGACAACATCAAGGTGATAGGCATTCGCCATGGTGAGAGGATGTATGAGACGCTGCTCACGAAGGAGGAGTGTGCCAAGGCCATCGATTGATAATATATAGCCAGCCGGTGCCTTTGGCGTTTTTTATGGCTGAAAATTTGGAATGTTCGGAGATTATTTGTATATTTGCCGGTGGTTACCACTAATCATGTGATGCGTTGGATATCAATCGTCGATGAAATGGAAGAGCCAAAGATATGGAATGGATGTTGCTCTCTGTCATAGGATGGGGTGACCCTAAGGAGTGGGAAGTATCGATAAAGTGAGATCAGTAAAAGGCGATTTGGATGTAAGACATTCTAAGTAGGTTTATGCGATGGTTTTCCAGAAATAAAGAAAGCAATATGAGTGCTCCAAGTTATAGGACTTCTTCATTGTTCCATTTTACGAAAAAATTGGATGTGCTGAAAAGCATTCTAAGGACAGGAATCGTACCTAACTTCTGTAAAGAAGATCTGAGTTATGAAGATAGGAAGAGGATTATTGGAGTTCCAATGGTAAGTTTTTGTGATATACCACTGACTAGAACATCGGGTTTTAAACAGAGATATGGGGAGTTTGCTATAGGATTATCCAAAGATTGGGCTATACGTAACAAGATAAATCCTATTCTCTATGTGAATGACTTACGTATCTTGTATAGTCTGAGTTTTTTCAACTCTTATAGGCAATCTCTGCAGGAAGAGGTGAAGAAGCGAGGGGGTAATGAGAAAGGTATTAATGTCAATCTACGGTCGCCAGAATCTCTGGAGGGAATTAAATTCTTTATTAATTGGAATAATGCTAATGATGCCATCTATTGTCTTTATGGTTATGTGAAGAAATATAATAGCCCAGGGCCACGTGGAAAGGAAGTAGTGAACTACATCGAGAACGAATGGCGATATGTGGTTACAGGTGAGGGTGCCAATTGGAAATGGAGTGAAAAAGAATATAAAGCTTGGAGAGGTGGGGGCGAAAAGCCAGAACCTACTGAGGCTCTAAAGAATTTTAAACTAAAATTTAAGGTTGATGATATTTCCTATATCATTGTAGAGAAGGATGATCAGATATCTGATATGGTTGACTATATTCTCGGTTTGGAGTCAATAGGAGGGAATGACGAGCCGATGCCAGATAATGATAAGAAGTTATTGTTAACGAAGATCATCTCGCAAGAGAAGATAGAAAAGGATTTCTGAAAGGCGGAATAGGGTATGGATGAACCGATTCAAACGCTACGATCACTCCGATTTACTGATATTAACACTTGTATGAAGGAAAGTGATTACGCCCAAGCTACCCGCTGGGCATAGGATGGGGTGACCCTGATACTTTTGTCGATTTTAACTATAATTATACAACATATTTATCATGAATAACCCTAAAGTTTTTATTTCATATAGTTGGAGTAGTCCTGAGCATGAGCAACGTGTTTTGAATATTGCTAAGGAGCTTGTTGAGAATGGTGTTGACGCCATCATTGATAAGTGGAGCCTAAGAGAAGGAGATGATGCTGATGCATTTATGGAACGGATGGTTTCTGACCCGGATATACAGAAAGTTCTTATTATATGCGACAAGATATACTCAGAAAAGTCTGATAAGAGAACCGGAGGTGCTGGTACTGAGGCGCAAATCATATCACGAAAAATATATGAGCAGACAGACGAAGGGAAGTTTGTAGTAGCCGCTTTTGAGATGAATGAAGAGACGGGGAAACCCTATTTGCCTATTTATTATGGATCCCGAATGTATATTGATTTTACAGATCCTAACAAATATGCGACAAAGTTTGAGGAACTTATACGATGGATATTTAATAAGCCATTGTACGTGAAACCTCAATTGGGAAGAATCCCCGACTATATAATATCAGATAATAAAAAAACGTTAGGTACTACGGCCGCCTTTAAACGTGCTCAATCTTTAATTTATGAGGGACGTCCGAATGCTATGGGTGCTTTTCGTGAATATCTGTCACGCTTCTCTTCTAATTTGTCTGTATTCCAGTTGCCATCCTACAAAGACGACGAAGACTATTACAGCCAAGTAATTAATTGCATCAATGACTTCGTGCCATATAGAGAGGAATGGCTTGAAGTCTTGAATGCTGTATGTGATAATGGCTTGTTGCCAGACGTATTGAACGACTATCTCCGATTCTTTGAAAATATTCATAAGTATATTTATCCGCGTAATGGGATTAATTATCTTTATAATCAGGAAGAGGATAATATGAAATTCATTGAGTATGAACTCATGTTATGCTTTATTGCTCTTCTACTTAAAAAGGAATGTTACAATGCAGTTGCTGACGTATTGAACGCAACGTTCTATAATAGTGGTGCTACAACGGAAGATGAAGTGACATATACATATAGTGGCTTTAATCACTACTTGGATTCTATTTTCTATCATAATGAGAGAAGCTCCAATAAATACTATTCATTACAAGCAAAGATTGTGAATGATCGTATGGCTTCGTGTGAGTTATTAAAGATGCAAGATATATGTCAGGCTGATTTTGTTTGTTGGTTGTATCAAATTGGACACCCCGAAAATTCAGACCGATGGTTTCCTCACTGTCTACTCTATGCCTGCTATATGAGACGGCCGTTTGAAATGTTTGCAAGAGCGGAATCATTAAGATATTTAGAATCAATGAAAGTGGTTTTCGACCTTAAAGATAAAGATGATTTCCTGAGATTATACAGCGAGATTATGGAAAAAGATTCAGTTATTCCTAGATGGGACTTTGAATCCCCAAACATAAAGTTGCTGATGAATATTGATAAATTGGGAACAAGGAAATAAATGCATTCTGATGTGTTATGAAGACTTGCTCCGCTTTAATATTCCGAAAAGATAATCTTCCAAAACTGATGGAGTAGTACACGCAATATGCAAAAGTGGGGTAATATGGATGATTTGTTATTACCAGCATATCAGAAACTGTTTGCTGCCCTTCAGAGTCTTGAAAGATTTAGCAAGGGCCAGGATCTATTTGAAAATATAACTTGTATAGATTCATTCTTGTTAGAATTTCGAAATGTGACCTTTGTACTTCAGAAGTCGCTTGCACATACAGAGTATATCTCCGAATATGCCATTCTGAGGGATAAGTACTTGAAAAATAAGGATTGTTCCTGGCTTGTTGAAAAGAGGAACCAAGTAACAAAAGAAAAACCTTTTAATCTCGAGAAATCGTTTGTTTTGACTCTTTATTTACCAAATGGGGCTGGAGTGTTCCCTACGGATCCATATACAATAGAGGACGAGGAGGATTATTCGTCTATCATTGAGATGGTAAAAAGGGTTATAGAAGGTATACCTTCGATTGAAGTGTTTTTCTCTGTGGAGTTTGTATATAGGGAGATTGGTTCCGAAAGAAATCTTTTCGGTACGATAGATTATGGTATTGATGCTATTATGGCATTGCTTGAAGAACTGAACCAGACGATTGATGGGGAGGTTTCTAAAACAAGAGAAACAGTATTAGAGAAAATCAATGACCTTCATTTCCATAGGGCGCCCAAGGATCTTTGGTTTATCGACGATTATGTGTTTTATCGCAAAGACCATGTTTTTGAGAAAGGAGCGAGATGCGAAATGGTAATGCCATATAACCCAGAATCCTCATATAAGAATCTATGCGACATGGTTGGTATAAAGAATGAGGGCGATTATGTGGAAGAAACTTTTCGGGCATTTGAATTAATGCATATTGCGACCTTCACAATGCAGAAAAAGCTAATGCCTACAATTATGACTCTAAATGAAGATGGTACATTAGCGATAGTTTCGTATGATGCGTCAATTAAGACAACTACATATAGGAAGATTAACGAGATTGCACGTAATATTCGGAATGGTGCTCCCATTGTTGCTGTGTTCCATGTTTGTGAAATGGTTTTGTATATTGATCCAGAGGCATACAATCAAGACTATTCTTACAGATCACAAGGTGAACATATAGATTTGCTGTCTTTTAATATGGTAACGAAAAGTGGGGTGGCAAATTACTGCATTTGTAGCGAGGCGTTATTAGATGGGAAGAAAGATTGTTTGTTTCCGACATTGACAAAAGTGGACACTGTAGTTTCTGCGTCTTTCATGAATCCATTGGTAGAAGCGTTTAAGTACTATGATACAGAAGAGACTTATAAAGAAGAGAGGGGAGAGGTATGAGTATTATCCACCATTATACGAATTTAGACGTGTTGGCGTTAATCCTGAAGAATCGGACGCTTAGATTTACTCGGTTGGATCAGATGGATGATCCGGAGGAGAGTAACTTCGTGTCAAATGGGGTGAATTTAGGGCAATACACATTTGTTTCATGTTGGACTGAGGTGAAAGAGGAAAGTATACCCATGTGGAAAATGTATACAAAGGATAAATGGGGCATTAGGATAAGTCTTGAAAAAGAAGGACTGTTCCAAACCTATATTGATCATGAATATAAGGGCCAGAATAATGTTATTACAGAAGTAGGGAAGGATATACATTTTTTACTGGATCCAAAGTTGAGGTTTAATCAGACGGAATATTTACCACCTTTTCTGACTGATGATTATGACAAGTGTCATTTCTACAGGAAGATAGAGTATGTGGATGATATAACATTATATGCTGATAATTGCGTTCAAATACCAGAGGATGATGGAAATAGCGAAGCTATTACCTTGAAAACTGGTAAAGTAGGAAGTTATAAGCATAAAAGATGGAATTTTCAAGAGGAATCACGGTTCGTTATGTTTTTCATGCCAGGTAATTCTTTTCCTTTTCAGCATGATAGTGAGAAATTCTTTTCTGCTCAGAGACAAATGATAAGAGATGTGAAGAGAAATAAAGAATTAAACTTCTCATATTATGATATGAATCTTAGTGATAGGGCTTTTGAGAATTTGGTTATAACCATGAGTCCATTTTGCGATGATGCTCAATGGGCGATTGCTGAAGCCCTGAGGGATAAGTATGCGCCAAATGCTGATATTCGGAGAAGTAATTTGGTGGGAAAGTTGGCGAAATAAAAAGATTTTGCTATGGATGATGATTTTGAACAAGGCTACGAAGGACCTAATACTTCGGTAGTAGTAAACTATAGGAAGATGTGAGGTTTCTGGAACCGATAATTGAAAAAGAGAAGCATAAATGTAAATAATAAAAGAAATGGGTGCAAATTCGGATAGTTTTTGCTATCTTTGCACCCGAATATCAGTATTAAAAAGAAAATGTTCAATTTAGATAAGTTTATATCGGAGAGTGTGACCTTCAGACCCGAGAGTATGTTTAAGGGTGACATCGAGGCGAATGCTGAGGTGCTGACTAGTGAGATAAAGGGCAAGAAGGTTTGCGTGATAGGTGGAGCTGGAAGTATCGGATCGAGCTTTATCAAGGCGGTGCTGCGGTTTGAGCCGGCATCGGTAGTGGTGGTGGACTTGAACGAAAATGGGCTGGCAGAGCTGGTGCGCGATGTGAGGTCGACACAGGGACTGTATGTGCCTGATGAGTTCCGCTGCTATACGCTGAACTTTGCGGATCCAATCTTTGAAAGGATATTCCGTGAGGAGAAGGGCTTTGACATTGTGGCCAATTTCTCGGCGCATAAGCATGTGAGGAGCGAGAAGGACAGGTATTCGGTGCAGGCATTGATAGAAAATAATGATATCAAGGCGAAGAAGCTGATGGATCTGCTGACGGTGTATCCGCCTAAGCATTTCTTCTGTGTTTCGACGGATAAGGCGGCTAACCCTGTGAACATCATGGGCGCATCGAAGCGCATCATGGAGGACTTGGTGATGGCGTATAACAAGTACTTCAAAGTGACTACGGCGAGATTTGCTAACGTGGCGTTTAGTAATGGATCGCTACCTGACGGGTGGATTCATCGCTTGCAGAAGAAGCAGCCTCTGGCAGCGCCAAGCGATGTTCGGAGGTATTTTGTGTCGCCAGAGGAGAGCGGGCAGATCTGTATGCTGGCTTGTATCCTGGGTAAGGGTGGGGAGGTGTTCTTTCCGAAACTGGGTGAGGATCAGATGCTGACTTTTAGCAGCATTTGTGATAAGTTCGTGACTGCTAATGGGCTGGAGAAGGATCCTTGTTCTTCGGATGATGAGGCTAAGCGCAAGGCTGCAGCACTGGGATGGGATGATAACAAGTATCCCACGGTGTACTTTGGATCGGATACCACAGGCGAGAAGGCTTACGAGGAGTTCTATGTGCCTGGGGAGAAAATAGACATGGAGCGGTTTAAGGCTCTGGGTGTGGTAGAGCAGACCTCAAGGCACTCGTTTGAGGAAGTGGATGCTTTCTTTGACAGATTGGAAGGGATCTTTGCTGCCGAGGATTTTACCAAGGCTCAGGTTGTGGAGGCTATCAAAGAGTTTATACCGAACTTCGAGCACGAGGAAAAGGGAAAGAATTTGGATCAGAAGATGTAGGAGGCGGTTGTTCACTCATCCAAAGAGCCATCAAAGGCATCGATTGGTATTAACGCTAGTCGGTGCCTTTGATGTTTTTAAGGCTTAAAATTTGGAGTATTCGGAGATAATTTGTATATTTGCCGGTGGTTACCACTAATCATGATGCGTTGGAGATCAATCGTCGATGAAATGGAAGGACCAAAGATACGGAACAGATGTTACCCCCTATCACAGGATGGGGTGACCCTAAGGAGTGAGGGAGACTGACGAAATGATAAACAAACGACCAAGAATAATCGATGTGACGAGGAAACCACAGAAATGTCCTGTTTGTGGTGAGCGAGTGGTGGACATCATCTATGGTACTGGTGATATGACGGAGGTGTAGAGTGTTGGGAGTCGAATATGGCTGTCGATGCTGTAGGCAAGAATGAGGGAAGCAAGACTCATTGGACTTTGACAAGTATGGTAAGGTTAAGTGTCCGAAGATAGAAGGGATGATGCCAAAGCTGATGAAAAACTTCCAATAGTGATATGGCCGCTTGTCGGTTTTTAGAAATAGCATAAGGATGCAAGAGGAGGCAAACAAGCAGAAACGCATGACTCTGAAATCTGTTCATCAGATGTTGGACGGGATGAACGTGGAACTGACAGAGAAGGTTCATCTGCTGTTCATGGTCAACTATATCGACTACTCAGACTATGAATTTCGTGATGAGAATCAGGTGGAGGGCTATTGCTGGTGCTACAGAGACCTCTTTGAACTGAAAACAAAGGAGTCACAGGAAATCGTGAACAGTCAACTC
>Ga0310697_10000167_pt1 | contig 94344 bp, 63 predicted proteins | sample 172DNAGHGlowgp2_FD_203883 | JGI IMG/M metagenome (GOLD analysis project Ga0310697, IMG submission 203883) | Sheep rumen microbial communities from Palmerston North, Manawatu-Wanganui, New Zealand - 1728 DNA GHGlow gp2 (v2) (version 2) | ecosystem: Host-associated > Mammals > Digestive system >...
TATGGAAGCGATGCAGCGTAAGGACAGGAAGGGGTTCGTTTCCACATATATTACTCCTAACATAGAGACTGGATATATAGCCATGCTATACCCAGAAACGCCCAATCATCCAATGCAGTCGTACTATTTGACCAACAAAGGCAGAGAAGCATTGGACAATCTTTGAGTGCGATATCGACTTGTCACTCCCTACGAAGGCGGAGGATGCAAGTAAAATTCGTTCGTCGAAATGATTAGAATCCTAATTTGGCAGTTCTAACTGCCGAAATATGGATGTCTAATCGTATTGATTGGCAATTAAGGTCATTGATTGGCTTCCTGCAATGCACTCTTCATTTCGGCATGAATCCACAAATCACCCTCTTATTTCTGGTTTTCTGGTGGGGAAGACGGGGCTTACTTTGCACGAAAACTTGCAGATGTGGGGAAAATGTGGGGAAATTCCGAGGAAGAAAAATCGCTAAATCCTTATTAACAAAGGACTTAGCGATTGTCATCGAGCTTAACTCGTACCCAGAGCCGGGGTCGAACCGGCACGGGTTGCCCCACTGGTGTTTGAGACCAGCGCGTCTACCGATTCCGCCATCTGGGCTTAAAGCGAGTGCAAAGTTATGAGTTTTTTTAATAACTGCAAAATTTTACATCCACTTTTTATTCAAGAACATCTCAACAATGCATTATTCGAGCAGTTTCTTCAAGGCGTCTTCGTTGATTTCCTCGGAATAGTAGGCCACAAACTCCTTTGGTGACATGCCGAAGAACTCATGGAAACTGTTACTGAAATAAGAATGTGAAGAGAAACCAACAGTATATGCCACCTCGGAAACGTTGACCTTGTTGTTGACCAACAGGTAAGCTGCCTGTTTGAGTCGGAAAGTCTTGATATAGACACTGGGGGAAACCCCATACCGTTCCTTCATCTTTCGGTTGAGGTGCACACGACTCAGTCCGACTTCGTCGGCGAGTGTTACCACACTGTATTCAGAATCGTCGAGATGCTTCTTCATGCTCTCATTGATTTTCTTGAAGAGTTTGTCGTCGGCCGATTCCATAGTGACATCTTCATATTTGTTGCCCACATCCATACGCCGCATCTTGTTGAGCATTGTGTCGCGTGTGTGGAGGGTCTGGCTGATGGCCCTTCTCAGCATCTCCATGTTGAAAGGTTTCTCAATGAAGTAATCAACATGGATATCCATACTCTTGAACTTCACCTCCTCAGAATTTTCTGCAGTGAGCATAATCACGGGAATCAACTCTGTTTCAGGGTTGTTCTTGATGTTCACCGCCAGTTCGTAACCATCGCCATCGGGCATCATCAGGTCGGTTACCACGGCGTCTGGCCTATTGGCAAGAACAATCTTCCAAGCGGCATTACCACCAAAGGCAACCATGATATTGTACTCAGACTCCAACTCACTGCGCATATATTCCACAATCTGCGTATCATCATCAACGAGCAACAAAGTCTTCTTCGACTTTTTCTCTGTAAAGTCGTCATTCTCCAGACTATTTTGTGTCTTGATGTCTTCTTCAAGAGTCCCTATGCGCATTTCATCAAAAGCCTTCTCTGCTTGACTCTCATCCACGTTCTCCATCTCAGCCTCGGTGAGGTGCTTACATCCCAGCGGAAGCCTCAGGGTGAAGGTCACTCCATCAGGCTCTGCATTGGCTACGTCAATGGTAGCATGGTGCAAGAGTGTAAGTTCATAGACAAGATTGAGTCCGATACCAGAACCGTATGTGCTGCCGGCATTGGAGGAACGATAGAACCGTTCCCAAACATGTTCGATTTCCTTCTCGTCAATATGCGAGCCACTGTTATAAACATCGCAAACCAGATACTCCTTGATTCTGCTGTCCTTGAAAGTGCCGTCAGAATTACTTCTGACTGCGGTAGAGACTTTCACGTATCCTTCATCGGGTGTGAATTTGAAGGCATTGGACAACAAGTTGACCAATATCTTCTCGAAATGTACGGGGTCTATCCACACCTTGCAGTCATTGTCCTGGAAGTCGCTGTCGAGATCTATACGTTTCACGGTTGACATTCCTGAGAAAGAGTCGAGGATGTCGGATGCATAGTCGTCGAACTTCACCTCCTTGAAATGCAGTCTGAATTGTCCGTTATCGATTTTCCTAACGTCAGTGAGTTGTTTCACAATGTCAAGCAGGCGGTTGCAGTTGCGCTGCATCACGTTGTAAAGGTTGATATGCCCTTGGTCTTTCTCAGTGGAACGAAGTTGCTTGAGGGGTGATACAATCATGATGAGGGGAGTGCGCAACTCGTGTACGATGCTGGTGAACATCTTGAGTTTGGCTTCTTTCATCATCTCGTTCTGTTTCACACGTGCCAGACGTAGTCTGTCGAGCATTTTATCCTTCCTTATCTTGTAGATGGCATATAAGACAGCCAAAGCCAAGAGAGCATAAACCAACTTTGCCCAGATGGAAGTGTACCACGGATGGTCTACAATGATTTTGATGCTGCTCTGGGTACATTGGTCCTCATGGTCAAGGAGGAAGGCCTTGACTTGTAGCATGTAGTTTCCTGGAGGCAAGCTGGCATAATAGGCGCTTGGAACACCTTTCATTGCAGTATGCCATACTTTCTCGTATCCCTCGAGTTTGTATTGGTAGATTACAAATCTCTGCAATGCCAGTTCGGGGGTGCTGAAATCTATTGTAAAGGAGTTTTTATCGTAAGGTAGTTTTATACGTGTGGCCGTGCTGATGTCAGCGTCAATGATGTTGTTGTTTTGACTACCGTAATAAACTTTCTCGTCGATTCCTACGGTGAGGTTTGTGAAATAGAGTTCTGGCACCTGATGGAAGCCTTTCTTGATTTCTTCTGAGAGGCATGCCATCACTCCATTATCTGCTCCGAACATGACGCAGCCGTTGGAATCAACCAAGACTGTGCCTTTATAGAACTCGCCTATATAATCCTCATTCATAGACGGATAATTGGCTATTGCACCGTTCTTGGTATTAAGCCTTGATATGCCGTTGATTGACGACATCCACACATCATCCCCTAACACGGACACTGCCTTGACATTGCTGTCGATGAGTCCGCCAGCCTGGTCGATGATGTTCACCTTGTGCGTCTTGTACTCATAGACCAGCAATCCCTTATTGGTGCCGACATATAGTTTGTCGTCCTTCTGTACCATGCTATAGAATATGGAGGAAAGTATTCCGTCGAAATCGATAGACTCACTTTGCCGTGTATCGATGTTGTATCTCACCAAGCTACCAGCCGAGCCAGTCCACAGGTTGTGCTGGTTGTCAATGTAAAGTGAATTGACCCATGGATTGAAGAGTTGCATATCGCTTGGATGCCTGCATTCCCCCTTGAGAGGGTCAAGTTCAAACACTCCTGTTCCGTTGGTGCCGACATAGAGCAGCCCTGTCTTGGCATCGTTGACAATATTCATGATTTGCTGGTCGCGCAGTTCATTGGCAAAAGAAGGTTTTGCGAAATTGCCATTCTCCCTTTTCCACAAACCATTTCCGTAAGTGCCCACCCAGAGAACCCCTTGACTGTCAATGGTTGCACTGGTGACGATATCAATACCCTGTGTAGATTTCACTTGCCTTGCATTTCGCAAATTGGAGTCAGGGCTACTGAACATGCCGCATCCGTCTGTTCCAATCCAATAGACACCATTGTTATCTCGACAGAGCGCAGTGATGCAGGTGGAATTCTTGACGCCTCCTTCAGCTACTATGGGATAATAAATGAAAGGAGGGTTATAGTTAGGTATCACCAACAAGCCTTTCATAAAGAGGGCTGCGACAATATTGCCTCTGCCATCCTCTTTCAGACTATGCACCTTGCCTCTATCGGTATCAAGGTTGGTCTCACCAAGCTTCCAATGTTGCAATGACTCGTTGTCCCTATTGAATGTCCACAATCCATTGCCGTCGGTACCGATAACCACCTGGCCGTTTTTTCTGATGAGTATGGCCGACACAGAAAGGGTACTCGTGGTATGTGCCGTTCTGAGCACATCTTCTTTCTTGTCGTAAATCAGGAGGCCTTGGTTTGAAGTACCTATGAGGATGTTTCCTGTCGAAGGGTCTTCACAGACATCTAACACAGCACTCGTTGCCAAAACCTTTGAAGCTTCATCAGTGAAATGGATTGGTTGCTGTTTGACATCACTTGTATTGATTCTTATAACTGCCCTGGAGTTAGTGAACACCCAGAGTGAGCCACTTGTGTCAAAAACAACCTTATTAATCATTTGGTTGTTGATGGCGGAATTGTAACGGGCCGAAAGCAAAGTGTCAATGGCTTTCTCCTTCTTATTATAGATATAAGAACCATATCCGCTTGTTCCAACGAACATATAACCAGCGTCGGTCATGTCGGAGATTTGGACAACAGAACACCCTTCCTTAGGTTCCTGCCCCCCGAGTGGAACTCGTTGGAAGTCGTTTTTATTCCTGTCATAAAGCAACAATCCATTACTGGTAGCCAACCAGAAAAGCCCGTTTTCCTCTTCTTTCACAAAGTTGGAGGTGTCGAAAACTCGTTGTCCTTTTTCGTTGAGGTTCCTGATGTTATGGAAACGCACACCATCAAAGACATCGAGAGAGTTTTCTCCCGACAGCCAAAGGAATCCTTTGCTATCAACGGTAATGGAGTTAATCAGGCTGCTGCTGAGACCCTCATTCATGGTATATACATGCGGAAGCTGGGCATAAGCCCTTGGAAACAGCATCCACAGCAGGAATACCATGGAACATATAGTATATTTATTTGTTTTCATTTCCCTATTGTGAAATTATTGTTTAATCGTTAGGTAAGCGAAAATTTCTATAGTTAAGCTAATAGTTGAATTAAAATATTTCAACAAAGTTATATAAAAATCCCGAATTAAAATCATTTGAGGGGTAGAAAAACACTCAATCTGCGAAAAAAAAACATAAAAACATCCATTAAACCTTTTTTTCATGATTATTCACCACATTTAGAGGTCATGTCAATTTTTGCGTCACAAAACCATCGAAAGGCAATGAAAAAATGTTACATGTATCAAATGTAATAATATTTGTTGCATGATATGGTAAAAATGAAAAGCAATGACACAAAAATGAAACTGAAATATGGCTATATATGCTAATTTTGCAATCGAAAACAAACAATACATTTGATCAATTATCCTTAATAGCATAGTACACATCCAAATAGTTAAACGAGTCAGATAGTAAGTAAAAATTTCTAAATTTGTTAATTAGGAAGGCAGGGCATGCGTGAGCACACTCTGCCTTGTTTTTTATAAAACTTACGTCTCAGACGCCAAAAATCCCCTATTATTGGAAAAATGTCATTTTTATGTGTTAACTTTGCATGATTATTGCAACAATGACTCTGATATACATTATTAGAAAAGAAATAAAAAGCATAGAATGGAAAAGAAATTCAAGAGAACATTAGTGACAAGCGCACTGCCCTATGCCAATGGTCCCGTACACATAGGGCATTTGGCTGGTGTGTATGTGCCGGCAGACATCTACACTCGCTATCTACGTCTGAAAGGCGAGGATGTGCTGTTTATAGGCGGTAGCGACGAACATGGAGTGCCTGTAACCATCAGAGCCAAGAAAGAAGGTTGTACCCCTCAAGACGTAGTGGATCGCTACCACAATATCATCAAGCAATCGTTTGAAGACTTCGGTATATCGTTTGACGTGTATTCACGCACAACTTCCGCTACTCATCACCAAGTGGCATCCGATTTCTTCCGCAAACTCTATGAAGAGGGCAAGTTTGTTGAGATTGAGAGTGAGCAATACTACGACGAGGAAGCCCGTCAGTTCCTCACTGACCGCAACATCAGGGGCGAATGCCCTCATTGTCACCATGCCAACGCTTATGGCGACCAATGCGAGGCTTGTGGAAGCACACTCTCGCCCGACGAGTTAATCAACCCAGTGAATGCCTTGACGGGCAATCCGTTGGTAAAACGGAAAACCACCCACTGGTACCTTCCACTAGACCAGTACCAGCAGTGGCTGGAGCAGTGGATTTTAGAGGAGCACAAGGAATGGCGTCCGAATGTCTATGGCCAGTGCAAGAGCTGGCTCGACACAGGATTGAAACCACGCGCCGTGACTCGTGACCTCGACTGGGGTATTCCCGTACCTGTGGAAGGTGCTGATGGAAAGGTGCTCTACGTTTGGTTCGATGCTCCTATAGGGTATATCTCCAACACAAAAGAGCTCTGCGACCAGCATCCTGAACTGGGCAGTTGGGAGACTTGGTGGAAAGACCCCGAAAGCCGTCTCATCCACTTCATCGGCAAGGACAATATTGTGTTCCACTGCATCGTCTTCCCCACAATGCTCAAAGCACACGGGGAGTACAACCTGCCTGACAATGTACCAGCCAACGAATTCCTGAATTTGGAGAACGACAAGATATCAACTTCGCGCAACTGGGCTGTTTGGCTCAACGAGTACTTAGTGGATATGCCAGGCAAACAGGACGTGCTTCGCTACGTGCTCACCGCCAACGCTCCTGAGACCAAGGACAACGACTTCACATGGAAGGACTACCAGGCCCGCAACAACAACGAGTTGGTAGCTGTCTATGGCAACTTTGTGAACCGCGCCTTGCAACTCACTCAGAAATACTACAATGGCGTTGTACCCCAGTGTGGAGAACTGACCGACACTGACAAGGCAACACTCGCCGAGTTCAAGGATGTGAAAGACCGTCTAGAGTCGTTACTCGACAACTTCAAGTTCCGCGAGGCACTGAAAGAGGCAATGAACCTCGCCCGTATCGGCAACAAATACATCGCTGACGAGGAACCATGGAAAGTAATCAAGACCGACCCTGAGCGCGTGAAAACCGTGATTTACATCTCACTGCAAATCACTGCCAACCTTGCCATCGCTTTCGAACCATTCCTGCCTTTCTCCAGCAAACGCCTGCGTGAGATGATATGCATGGACGAGTTCGCATGGAATGAGCTGGGCAACACCGAACTGCTACCCACAGGCAAACAACTGGCCAAGCCATCACTGCTGTTCGAGAAGATTGAGGACGACGTGATTCAGGCACAGATCGACAAACTCAACGCCACCAAGAAGGCCAACGAGGAAGCCCAGTACATCGCTGAACCCGTGAAAGACTGCATCGAATACGATGATTTCAGCAAACTCGACATCCGAGTGGGCACTGTGCTGGAGTGCGAACGGGTTCCAAAGATGAAGAAACTGCTCAAGTTCCGCATCGACGATGGCCTGCAGAAACGCACCATCGTCAGTGGTATCGCCCAGTTCTATGAACCTGAGCAACTGGTGGGCAAGCAGGTACTTTTCATCGCTAACCTCGCTCCTCGTCAGTTCAAGAACGGACTGGTGAGCGAAGGTATGATTCTCTCCGCCGAGGACTGGGACGGCAATATCTCCGTCACCACCGTGGACCGCAAAGTCAAGCCCGGTAGTTGCATCAGCTGATAAACATTTTGAAGAAACCAGGAAAATAGGAACTAGACAATCTAGGAAACAATAAAGGGCTGCTCAATAGCAGCCCTTTATTGTTGAGAACGACAAAGTCGCTTAGTCCTTGAGTTTTGCCCAGATGAACTCGCGGTTGAGACGGGCGATATTGGCGATGGTCTCGTTCTTCGGGCAGACGGCCTCGCAAGCGCGGGTGTTGGTGCAGTTACCGAATCCGAGTTCGTCCATCTTGGCTACCATGGCCTTGGCGCGCTTGGCGGCCTCGGGACGTCCTTGTGGGAGGAGTGCCAACTGGCTGACCTTAGAGCTGACGAAAAGCATAGCCGAACCATTCTTGCAAGCTGCCACACAAGCACCGCAACCGATACAGCTGGCGCAGTCCATTGCCTCGTCGGCATCCTGCTTTGGAATGAGTATGGCGTTGGCATCCTGTGGAGCGCCAGTGCGCACGCTCACGTAACCACCAGCCTGCATAATTTTGTCGAATGCAGTACGGTCAACCATACAGTCCTTGATAACAGGAAAACCAGCAGAACGCCAAGGCTCTACGGTGATGGTCTCACCATCGTGGAAACGACGCATATAGAGCTGGCAGGTGGTAGCACCACGCTCAGTCTTGCCGTGGGGTGTACCATTGACATAAAGGGAGCACATACCGCAGATACCCTCGCGGCAGTCGTGGTCGAAGACAAAAGGCTCCTTACCCTCTTCAATGAGTTGTTCGTTGAGGATATCGAGCATCTCGAGGAAAGAAGTGTCGCCAGGGATATCCTTCATCTCGCGGGTGTCAAAATGTCCTGCATCCTTAGGACCATTCTGACGCCAGAATTTCAATGTGAAACTTATATTCTTGTCCATAACTTTTAGTTCTTATAATTACGTGTTTGCACCTTAATAGCCTCGTACTCGAGAGGTTCTTTGATGAGTTCGGGCGCAGCCGCGTCGCTGCCCATGTATTTCAGACAACCTACATAGAAGTAGTTCTCGTCGTCGCGCTTGGCCTCGCCTTCCTCGGTCTGATACTCCTCGCGGAAGTGACCACCACAACTCTCGTTGCGGCTGAGGGCATCGTAGGCGATAAGTTTACCCATGGTGAGGAAGTCGTCGAGGTGGACAGCCTTGTCAAGCTCCACATTCAGTCCCTCGCGTGTACCAGGGATGAAGAGGTTGGAGTCGAACTCCTTGCGGAGTTTCTCGATTTCCTGAATACCTTTCTCCAAGCCTTCCTTCGTACGTCCCATGCCGATATACTCCCAGCAGATATGTCCGAGTTCCTTGTGGATGGAGTCAACCGAACGCTTACCCTTGATATTCATCAAATGGTCGATGCGGTCGCTGACAGCCTTCTCCACTTCAGCGAATTCCTTGCGGTCTGTTGGTACCTTAGGCCAGATGGCCTGGTCAGCGAGGTAGTTCTGGATGGTGTAAGGAAGTACAAAGTAACCGTCAGCAAGACCCTGCATCAGTGCGGATGCACCAAGGCGGTTAGCACCGTGGTCTGAGAAGTTACACTCTCCAATGGCGAACAGTCCCGGTATAGAGGTTTGCAGTTCGTAATCCACCCAGATACCACCCATGGTGTAATGGATGGCGGGGAAGATCATCATCGGGTTGTAGTAGTCAACACCATTGACGGTCTTACGCTTCTCGCCTGGATTGACGTCAGTGATCTCCTCATACATGTCGAAGAGGTTACCATAACGCTGAAGCACTACGTCGATGCCGAGACGCTGAATGGACTCTGAGAAGTCGAGGAACACGGCAAGACCGGTGTTGTTCACACCGAAGCCCTTGTCGCAACGCTCCTTAGCGGCGCGTGAAGCCACATCACGAGGCACGAGGTTACCGAATGCGGGATAACGACGCTCCAGATAGTAGTCACGGTCTTCTTCAGGAATTTCCCATCCTTCCTTCTTACCCTCTTGCAAAGCCTTGGCATCCTCGAGTTTCTTAGGCACCCAAATACGTCCATCGTTGCGAAGAGACTCCGACATCAGTGTCAGTTTCGACTGCTTGTCGCCATGCACAGGAATACAAGTGGGGTGAATCTGCACATAGCAAGGGTTAGCGAAGTAAGCGCCCTTGCGGTAGCATGACATGGCTGCGGTGACATTGCAACCCATGGCGTTAGTGGAAAGGAAGTAGGTGTTACCATAACCACCTGTAGCGATGACCACAGCATTGGCAGAGAAACGCTCCAGTTTGCCAGTCACGAGGTTCTTGGCGATGATACCACGTGCGCGACCATCAACAATCACAAGGTCGAGCATCTCATAGCGGGTGTAGAGCTTCACCTTCCCAGCCTCTACTTGAGCGCTGAGTGCAGAATAGGCGCCAAGCAGCAACTGCTGACCAGTCTGACCCTTGGCATAGAAAGTACGGCTTACCTGCGCACCACCGAAAGAACGGTTAGCGAGTGTGCCACCATATTCACGAGCGAAAGGCACGCCTTGTGCCACACACTGGTCGATGATGCTGTTCGACACCTCAGCCAGACGATAGACATTGGCCTCGCGTGCACGGTAGTCACCACCCTTGACAGTGTCGTAGAAGAGACGATAGACAGAGTCACCGTCGTTCTGGTAGTTCTTGGCAGCGTTGATACCACCTTGTGCAGCGATGGAGTGTGCACGGCGTGGAGAGTCTTGAATACAGAAGTTCAACACATTGAAACCCATCTCGCCGAGGGAGGCGGCTGCAGATGCGCCGGCAAGTCCTGTACCCACGACAATGACATCGAGTTTCAGTTTATTCTTTGGGTTCACCAGGCGCTGATGTGCCTTGTAATTGGTCCATTTCTCAGCCACTGGTCCTTCCGGTATCTTTGAATCTATTTTAACCATAGTGTTTATCCGAGATTAAAAGTTAATATTTATTTACCGCAGCATTCACCAACGGCCTTAACACATTCTTTGGCACATTCGCAAAGGTCACCTTGTCCACAAGTGCAGTCAGCACCGCAACCACAACAGAGCGAGGGAGCGCAACCGAAAGCGAACCCAAGGATAACGGTGAGGAACATCAAGCAAAGGAGAGTCACATAGATGATGGCGATGATTCTCCAGCGATTGAACCAAATATGCCCGCTCCATCCAATGGTCTGGATGGCGCTCCAGAAACCGTGAGTAAGGTGGAACCACAAGGCAATAATCCAAATCACGTAAATGACCACGGTAACAGGATTCTTGAATGTTTCCACAATCCATGCGAAACCGTCTGCTGGACCATGAGCCAGACCTTCCATGCCGACAATCTCGGCGAACATCATGTTGTACCAGAAGTCCTTGAAGTGGAGCAACAAGCCAATGAGGATGATGATACCCAGCACAAGCATGTTCTGAGAAGCCCATTCCACTTTAGCCGGCTTGTCGGTCACGTCGTAACGGTTATTACCACGAGCCTTGCGGTTCTGGATGGTGAGGATGAACGCATAGACAATGTGGATTACCGCCAATGCGGCAAGAGCCAGCGTCGCCACCACTGCATACCAATTAGCGCCCAGGAATTCACATATCATGTTGTAGCCTTTTGCTGAGAACAGCGCCACAACATTCATGCACCCATGGAACGTCATGAATAGAATAAGTGCAATGCCAGTCACCGACATCACCACTTTTCGTCCAATAGATGAATTAAATAACCACATAAAATGTTGAATTTGAAATTATTAAATTTGTTATTACTTTTTCCGTTAGTTTGACAGAATCTACTGACATAGGCCAACAAAGGTGGCTCAACCCTACTGGGAAAAGCCTGGTTTATTAATCTGTACACGTCATAACAAATGCAAAAATAACTTAAATAATGGACTTATACAAACTATTGGAGAGATTTTTTTGCGATAATCTCATTTATCTTGCACATCTTTGCCGTGAAAGGCACATCATTTATGGCAAGAAAAGTGTAATTTTGCCCACAATTACAAATAGAAGAATGAAAACAAACGAAAAATACATCATCAACGAGATGTTTGAGAAAGCGGATGTGGATGCCGCCAGACTGTTGATTGAAGGCAGCCAGAACATCGTCATTTCAGCCCATCAGTTGCCTGATGGCGATGCCATAGGGTCATGTCTGGGCTTGGCTTCCTACCTTCGAGCCAAAGGCAAAGAGGTCACAGTTATCGAACCCAATCCTTTCCCTTCTTTCCTGAGCTGGATGGAAGGCGCATCCAATATTCTGATTTACGACCACCAGAAGCAGAATGCAGATGAAGCCATCGCTCAAGCAGACCTCATCTTCTACCTTGACCTCAACACATCCAACCGAATGCTCGAACTGGGTTCGGTACTTGACGCAAAACAAGTCCACAAAATCGTCATCGACCACCACCGTAATCCCGAAATTGCCTGCGACATCTTGTTCTCCTATCCTCAAGCCAGCTCGACCTGCGAACTGGTGCTGCGTTTCATCCACGCCTTGGGTGACGACAATCTTATCAGCAAGGGATGTGCAGAATGCCTTTGCGCCGGCATGATGACTGACACTGGGGCATTCCAGTACAACTCCAACTCCCCTGAGTTCTTCATTCTCCTGGCTATGCTCTTGAGCAAAGGAGCGGACAAAGACCTGATCTACCGTAGAGTCTTCCACTGTTACAACAAGAGCCGTTATATCTTGCTTGGGCGCATTTTCAACGACAAGATTGAATATATTGACGAACTGCACACTGCCATCTTCACGCTGTCGAAAGAAGAAATGAGGGATGCAGGCTATGTCATGGGCGATGTGGAGGGCTTCGTGAACCTGCCATTGGAAATCAAGGACATGAAACTTAGCATCTCCCTGCGCGAGGACCTCGACAAGTCACCCTTGGTACATGTGTCGATACGCAGTGTCGATGACATTCCCGCCAATGAAATGGCCAGTCGTTTCTTCAACGGCGGCGGGCACCTCAATGCTGCCGGCGGACGCCTGGAATGCACGTTGGAAGAAGCGTCTATAATTGCCCACAAGGCTTGCCAAGCCTATGCAGATATGCTGAAATCTTCCACAGACCCAACAACCCCAATTGACCCATTAGTCCCATAACCCTATGAGCACAAACCAAAGACAGCGCATCGTTTTATCAACTAATATAGCCAAAGAACTGGCAGACGTCATTGAGCAGTGCGAGCACGACCGCATCTTCCTGCTTGTTGACACCACCACCGAACGTTTATGCGCTCCACGGCTGAAAGACATCGAGCTTGTACGCAATGCTCCACATATTATTATAGGCGCCACTGACACTCACAAGAATCTCGACACCTTGGCTAAGGTTTGGACTGCTCTGGGCGAAGGAGGTGCATCGCGCCACTCCCTACTCATCAACCTCGGCGGTGGTATGGTGACAGACCTCGGCGGTTTTGCGGCCTCCACTTTCAAACGAGGTATCAACTACGTGAATATCCCCACTACCCTACTCTCCATGGTCGATGCCTCGGTGGGAGGAAAGACTGGCATCAACTTCAACGGACTGAAGAACGAAATCGGTGTGTTCAATGCCGCTCATACCGTCATCCTCGACACTGAGTTCCTGCGCACACTCGACCACGAGAACATCTATTCGGGTTACGCAGAGATGCTTAAGCACGGACTCATCAGCAACAGACAGAACTGGGCTGAGCTGGTGAACTTCGACCTCTATGACGTGGATTACAAACACCTGCAGGACATGGTGGCAACAAGTGTCGCCATCAAGGAGAAGGTGGTCATTGAGGACCCACTCGAGAAGGGCATCCGTAAGGCACTAAACCTCGGGCACACTGTAGGTCATGCCTTTGAGAGTCTGGCATTGCGTCTTGACCGTCCTGTATTGCATGGGTATGCTGTGGCATGGGGACTCATCTGCGAACTCTACCTTTCCGCGGTGAAAACGGGCTTTCCCCACGATGTGCTTTATCAAGCCGTACGTTTCATCCGCGAAAACTACAGACGGTTCGAAATCGACTGCAAGCAATATCCAGAGATTATTGAACTGATGACACACGACAAGAAGAACACCGCCGGCATCATCAACTTCACCCTTCTCGGCGACATCGGCGACATACGCATCAACCAGACTGCCGACCGCAAGGAAATAGAAGAAGCCCTCGACTTCTTCCGAGAAGGCTGAAAAGATTTAGATATTTCGTGATGTCGTTATCTCGTTATAACGAAATATCGAGATAACGAAAAGACGGAATAAAAAAAGCGCGATTTCATCGATGAAATCGCGCTTTTTTTATAATAGAATCCTAAGAATCTTGATTAGAGCTTTGGACCAGCCTCTACAAGGGCCTTACCAGCCTCGTTGGTCTCGTACTTCTTGAAGTTCTTGATGAAGCGGGCAGCCAAGTCACGTGCCTTTGCATCCCATTCGCCACGGTCCTGATAGGTGTCGCGAGGATCAAGAATACCCCAAGCCACGCCGTCCAACTGAGTAGGAACAGTGAAGTTGAAGTAAGGAATAGTCTTGGTCGGAGCCTCGTCGATAGAGTGGTTGAGGATAGCGTCGATGATACCACGTGTGTCCTTGATAGAGATACGCTTGCCAGTTCCGTTCCAACCTGTGTTCACAAGATAAGCCTTGGCACCGCTCTTCTGCATCTTCTTCACGAGTTCCTCAGCATACTTAGTTGGGTGCAACTCAAGGAATGCCTGACCGAAGCAAGCGGAGAAAGTAGGAGTAGGTTCAGTGATACCACGCTCTGTACCTGCGAGTTTTGCTGTGAATCCAGAGAGGAAGTAGTACTTGGTCTGCTCAGGATCGAGGATAGACACTGGAGGAAGCACACCGAAAGCGTCAGCGCTGAGGAAGATCACCTGCTTGGCATCTGGACCAGCACTCTTGCCGTTCACCTTCTTCACGATGTTGGTGATGTGGTCGATAGGATAAGAAACACGTGTGTTCTCAGTCACGCTCTTGTCAGCGAAGTCAATCTTACCTTCCTCGTCAACAGTCACGTTCTCGAGCAGTGCGTCACGCTTGATAGCGTTGTAGATGTCAGGCTCACTCTCCTTGTCGAGGTTGATAACCTTGGCATAGCAACCACCTTCGAGGTTGAACACGCCCTCGTCGTCCCATCCGTGCTCGTCGTCGCCAATAAGCAAACGCTTAGGATCGGTAGAGAGAGTAGTCTTACCTGTACCAGACAGACCGAAGAAGATAGCAGTGTTCTTACCTTCCATGTCGGTGTTGGCAGAGCAGTGCATAGAAGCGATGCCCTGGAGAGGCAGATAGTAGTTCTGCATAGAGAACATACCCTTCTTCATCTCACCACCGTACCAAGTGTTGATAATCACCTGCTCGCGAGAAGTAGTGTTGAAAGCAACACAAGTCTCAGAGTTCAGACCCAGTTCTTTGTAGTTCTCAACCTTAGCCTTGGAAGCGTTGTAAATCACGAAGTTTGGTTCAAAGTTCTCCAACTCCTCAGCTGTAGGCTGGATGAACATGTTCTTGATGAAATGTGCCTGCCAAGCCACCTCAAGGATGAAACGAACAGCAAGGTGTGTGTTGGTGTTTGCACCGCAGAATGCGTCAACCACATAGAGTTCCTTGTTGCAGAGTTCCTTCACAGCGATGTCCTTGACCTTAGCCCAAACCTCTTCGCTCATGGGGTGGTTGTCGTTCTTATAACCCTCAGTAGTCCACCACACTTTGTCGTGGCTCTGAGCATCGTCAACGATGTACTTGTCTTTGGGTGAACGGCCAGTGAAGATACCAGTCATCACGTTCACAGCGCCAAGTTCGGTCTCCTGACCTTTGTCGTAGCCTGTGAGTTCTTTCTTCATCTCCTCTTCATACAGATACTCGTAGGAAGGGTTGTGGGCTTTCACTGTTGAACCAGTGATGCCATACTTAGTCAAATCCAAATTTGCCATAATGTTAATATTGAGTTTTATGATAATTACCTGAAATAATGGTCTTTTTGGTCGTTTTGTCAGCTACGGACTCATTGACAGTCTTTGGTTCATCTGGATATCAGCATCCACCATAACAGTCCTTCCGCAAATAACAAACGCAAAGTTAACATTTTTCTGTGGATTATTCTCTCATTTACCTTATTCTTTTTAGTTAAAAACATAAAAAAAGGGTGTCAGCCAAACTAACACCCTCAATTTTGCTATATAGAGTTGACGAAAACTACATCATGCCGCCCATTCCGCCCATACCTGGGGCACCGGCTGGCATAGGATTCTCTTCCTTCTTATCCACAATCACACATTCAGTGGTAAGGAACATGCCAGCTATGGAAGCGGCGTTCTCAAGAGCCACACGTGTCACTTTTGTTGGGTCGATAATACCGCTCTCACGAAGGTTCTCATAGACACCGGTACGAGCATTGAAACCAAAGTCGCCCTTGCCTTCGCGTACTTTCTGCACAACCACACTGCCCTCAAGGCCAGCATTCTCCACAATCTGGCGAAGTGGTTCCTCAATGGCACGACGAATGATGTTGACACCAGTCTGCTCATCAGCGTTATCCACCTTGACACCCTCAAGAGCCTCGATGGCACGGATGAGTGCCACACCACCGCCAGGGATAGTGCCCTCCTCGATAGCGGCACGGGTAGCGCAAAGTGCATCGTCAACACGGTCTTTCTTCTCCTTCATTTCGACCTCACTGGCAGCACCAACATAAAGCACGGCTACGCCACCAGAAAGTTTGGCAAGACGCTCCTGCAGCTTCTCCTTGTCATAGTCAGAAGTGGTGTTCTTAATCTCAGCTTTGATTTGGTTCACGCGGTCCTTGATGGCCTGTTTGTCACCCTGACCACCCACGATAGTGGTATTGTCCTTCGAGATGGTTACTTTCTCGGCTGAACCTAACATTTCCAAGGTTGCCTGCTCAAGTTTCAAACCTTTCTCCTCACTGATCACCACACCGCCAGTCAGAACTGCGATATCCTCCAGCATAGCCTTACGACGGTCACCGAAACCAGGAGCCTTCACTGCACAAATCTTCAACTGAGAACGCAAACGGTTTACAACCAAAGTCGTAAGTGCTTCGCTGTCAATATCCTCAGCAATCACAAGCAATGGACGTCCAGTTTGCACAGCTGGTTCGAGAATAGGTAAGAACTCTTTCAAGTTGGATATCTTCTTGTCGTAGATAAGCACGAGGGGTGAGTCCATCACACACTCCATCTTCTCTGTGTCGGTAACGAAGTAAGGAGAGAGATAACCGCGGTCGAACTGCATACCCTCTACTACGCCGATGGTGGTGTCGCGACCCTTGGCCTCTTCAATAGTGATGACACCGTCCTTGCTCACCTTCTTCATGGCGTCGGCAATGAGTTTGCCCACCTCCATGTCGTTATTGGCGCTAACGGTAGCAACTTGCTCAATTTTGTCATAGTTGTCCCCTACTTGTTCGCTCTGAGCCTTGATATGGTCCACCACCTTGGCTACGGCCTTGTCGATACCGCGCTTCAGGTCCATGGGGTTGGCACCTGCGGCCACATTCTTCAGACCCACGCTACAAATGCTCTGTGCAAGCACTGTGGCAGTAGTTGTGCCGTCACCAGCATCGTCGCCAGTCTTGCTGGCAACACTCTTCACAAGCTGAGCACCAGTGTTCTGGAAGGGGTCGGAAAGTTCTATTTCCTTAGCCACTGTCACACCGTCCTTTGTAATTTGAGGTGCGCCAAACTTCTTCTCTATCACTACATTACGTCCTTTCGGACCAAGCGTTACCTTCACGGCGTCTGCCAAAGTGTCAACACCCAGTTTCAGCTGTTCGCGGGCGTCGATATTGAATTTCAAATCTTTTGCCATTGTTTTGTTCCTTTCTTGATTTTGTAGTTGAAGTTGAATGTTAACCTAAGATGGCGAGTACGTCGCTTTGGCGCATAATGAGGTATTTTTCACCCTCATACTCCAGTTCTGTTCCAGAATATTTGCCGTAAAGCACCTTGTCGCCTACTTTGAGAATCATCTCCTCGTCCTTGTTACCGTTGCCTACTGCAACCACCTCACCCTGAAGTGGTTTCTCCTTAGCTGTATCGGGGATGATAATTCCACCGATTGTTTTCTCCTCTGCTGGAGCAGGGAGAATCAGTACTCTGTCTGATAATGGTTTAATGTTCATAATGAATTATATTTGTTTGTTATTGTAATTCTTTCGAATCATTTTAACCCTTTAAAATCCTTACTTACCATAAAGACCTTAAAGACTCTAAGGACAATACGACAAAAGCCGTGCCAAAGCAACTGGTTGCCGCTTCACGAACGACGCATTCACCATCGTGTCAGTTTTTTCGCCACCAACTTCTGACATTGTGTCAGTTGCATTAAGCGTTGAATCAAACTGTGATTTCGCCTTCCATTGTGAAAAATAACGATTGACGCTAAATAGTTTATATAAATAAGGTGATATGTTGTTTTTTTTGGCTAACTTTGCGCCATAATTACATAAACAAGAACAAGAAACTGCAATGATTTATTTTTTCAGAACACCATCAGGCAGCGTGATTGCCACCAAGGCCGACCATGAGTTGTCGGCAGACGAGAAGAAAGCCCTTTGCTGGCTTTATGGCGAGGCTAAAGAAGAAGACGGAAACAGTCTGCAAGGCTTTTTCGTGGGTCCTCGCCGAGAGATGATAACCCCTTGGAGCACCAACGCTGTGGAAATCACACAGAACATGAGTCTGAGAGGCATCAGCCGCATCGAGGAGTATTTCCCTGTAGACAGCGAGGATGCTGAGTACGACCCTATGCTTCAGCGCATGTACAAGGGTTTGAATCAGGATATCTTTACGGTCAACATCCAGCCCGCCCCCATCAAGCACATCGACAACCTTGAGGAATACAATGAGGAGGAAGGCCTTGCGCTGAGTCCTGAGGAGATAGAATATCTACACAAGGTGGAGGGTCAGCTGGGTAGAAAACTCACAGACTCTGAAGTTTTCGGTTTCGCCCAAATCAACTCCGAGCACTGCCGCCACAAGATTTTCGGAGGCACGTTCATCATCGATGGCAAAGAGATGCCCAGTTCACTCTTCAACCTCATCAAGAAGACCACCAAGGAAAACCCCAACAAGATACTTTCCGCCTACAAGGACAATGTAGCATTCGCACAAGGTCCAGTAGTGGAACAGTTCGCACCTGCCGACCAGTCAACCAGCGACTACTTCCAGGTGAAGGACATCGAGTCGGTGATTTCACTCAAAGCCGAGACACACAACTTCCCGACGACTGTGGAGCCATTCAATGGCGCTGCCACAGGCACAGGCGGTGAAATCCGCGACCGTATGGGCGGTGGCGTAGGTTCATGGCCTATCGCGGGCACAGCCGTCTACATGACTTCCTACCCGCGAAATGGTGAAAACGGAGCCCGCTCTTGGGAGGATATACTTCCCGTAAGGAAATGGCTCTATCAGACACCCGAGCAGATTCTTATCAAAGCCTCTAACGGTGCCAGCGACTTCGGCAACAAATTCGGCCAGCCACTCATCACTGGTTCTGTGCTTACCTTCGAGCATGAGGAGAACGGAGAGCAATACGGCTACGACAAGGTCATCATGCTCGCTGGCGGTGTGGGCTACGGTACGAAGCGCGACTGTCTGAAGAAAGAACCGCAGAAAGGCAACAAAATCGTAGTAGTAGGTGGCGACAACTACCGCATCGGCCTTGGTGGAGGTAGTGTTAGCTCCGTGGATACCGGTCGTTATTCCAGCGGCATCGAGCTCAATGCCGTCCAACGTGCCAACCCCGAAATGCAGAAACGTGCTTACAACTTGGTTCGTGCATTATGTGAAGAGGATGTGAATCCCGTGGTATCTATCCACGACCATGGTTCTGCAGGACATGTGAACTGCTTGTCAGAGCTGGTGGAAGAATGTGGCGGTCTTATTGACATGACCAAACTGCCCATTGGCGACACCACCCTGTCGTCGAAAGAAATCATTGCCAACGAAAGCCAGGAGCGTATGGGCCTTCTCATTGACGAGAAGCACATCGACCATGTGCGCAAGATAGCCGAACGCGAGCGCGCTCCGCTGTACGTGGTCGGCGAAACCACAGGTGACGCTCACTTTGCCTTCGAACAAGGCGACGGGGTACGTCCGTTTGATTTGGAAGTTGCACAGATGTTCGGCCACTCGCCCAAGACCTTTATGAGGGACGAGACCGTGGAACGCAAATACGAGGATGTGGCCTACAACGAGGCGGACATCGAGCAATACCTGGAACAAGTGCTGCAACTAGAGGCTGTGGCTTGCAAAGACTGGCTCACCAACAAAGTGGACCGTTCGGTGACTGGCAAGATTGCCCGTCAGCAGTGCCAAGGTGAATTACAGTTGCCATTGTCTGACTGCGGTGTGGTGGCACTTGACTTCCGTGGCGAGAAAGGTATTGCCACTGCTATCGGACATGCTCCCCAAGCCGGTCTTGCCGACCCTGCTGCAGGCAGTGTGCTGTCGGTGGCAGAGGCACTCACCAACGTGGTATGGGCACCTTTCGCAGAGGGTCTCGACAGTGTGTCGCTCAGCGCCAACTGGATGTGGCCCTGCCGTTCTCAGAAAGGTGAGGACGCCCGTTTGTACGCTGGTGTGAAAGCCCTCTCCGACTTCTGCTGCGCTTTGCAGATCAACGTGCCTACAGGCAAGGACTCATTGTCCATGAGCCAGCAATATCCAGATGGAAAGAAGATTGTAAGTCCTGGTACTGTCATCGTGAGTGCTGGTGGCGAGGTGTCCGACGTGAAGAAAGTCGTCTCACCCGTCCTGGTCAACAACACAGACACCACACTTTATCATATCGATTTCAGTTTCGATACCTATCATCTCGGAGGTTCCGCTTTTGCCCAGAGCTTAGGCAAAGTTGGTAGCGACGTACCTACCGTAAAGAACGCTCAATATTTCTGCAATGCATTTGAAGCCATACAAACCTTGATTGACAAGGGGCTGATTCTTGCAGGTCACGACATCAGCGCTGGAGGTCTTATCACTACCCTGCTTGAGATGACTTTCGCCAACACCAAGGGCGGTTTACATATCGACCTCAAGGGCATCAAGGAGAACGACCTTGTGAAAATTCTCTTCGCAGAGAATCCCGGGGTAGTGATTCAAATCAAGAACGACGACAAGCACGAGGTGAAGAAGATTCTTGAGAACTTGGAGGTGGGCTATTGCTCCATTGGCCATCCAATCGACGACCGCAAGATGCGCGTGGTGAAGGACGGCCGCCATCTGTTGCTCGACATCGACAGCCTTCGCGACATCTGGTACTCCACTTCCCACCGCCTCGACACCAAGCAGAGTTTCAATGGCATGGCAGACGAGCGTTTCAAGAACTACAAGAACCAGCCAGTGGAAATGAAGTTCAACACCAGTTTCACAGGTAAATTCAAACAATATGGCATCAATCCCGACCGCCGCAAGCCGACGGGCATAAAGGCTGCCATTATCCGCGAGAAAGGCACCAATGGTGAGCGAGAGATGGCTTACTCACTCTATCTGGCCGGCTTCGACGTGAAAGACGTGATGATGACCGACTTGGTCAGCGGACGCGAGACGTTGGAGGACATCAACATGATTGTGTTCTGTGGTGGTTTCAGCAATTCCGACGTTCTCGGTAGCGCCAAGGGATGGGCAGGCGCCTTCCTTTTCAACCCCAAGGCCAAGGCGGCTCTCGATGCGTTCTATGCCCGTAAGGACACCCTCTCACTTGGCATCTGCAATGGTTGCCAGTTGATGATAGAACTGGGGCTTATCAATCCCGAACACAAAGACAAGGCTCGGATGCTCCACAATGTTTCACATAAGTTCGAAAGCGAGTTCATCAGTCTTGCCATTCCTCAGAACAACAGCGTCATGCTTGGTTCGTTGAGCGGCAGCAAACTCGGTCTATGGGTGGCTCACGGTGAAGGTCGCTTCTCCTTGCCATACAGCGAGGACAAATACAACGTAGTGGCGAAGTACAACTATTCTGGCTACCCCGGCAACCCCAACGGCAGTGACTATGACGTAGCAGGTGTGGCCAGTCCCGACGGACGCCATCTGGCCATGATGCCTCACCCCGAACGCGCCATCTTCCCTTGGCAATCAGCTTACTACCCACTCAACCGCCGCAACAGCGACCAAGTGACTCCATGGATAGAAGCTTTCGTCAATGCCCGCAAATGGATTGAGGCCATTAAAGGCTAATTGCAAAGACCTTAAAGTCCCTAAAGGCTTTAAAGCCCTAAAAAACAGCGTAAATCGATGTCTTTAAATACAGAGATGTTTCTGTCTTTCGCCAAAATCGGAACCTTCACCCTTGGTGGAGGTTTCGCTATGGTGCCTTTGATGGAAAGCGAGATTGTGGATAAGAAACATTGGTTGACTAAAGAGGAATTCCTCGATGTCATCATCGTGTCACAGACCTCTCCAGGAGTGTTTGCCGCGAACATGGCGAGCCATGTAGGCTATAAGATAGGAGGTAAAACGGGCGGTGTAGTGGCCACGCTCGGCGTAGTAGTTCCATCTGTGTTGATGATTTTGCTGATAGCCATGTTTTTCCAGCAGTTCAAATCCATCAGATGGGTGGAGAAGATGTTCATGGGCATTCGTCCTGCTGTGGTGGCATTAATCGCCGCACCAGTGTTCACCATGGCCAAGTCAGCCCGTCTCAACAAGCGAAACTTATGGATTCCCGTTGTAGCGGCCGTTTTGATTAAGTGTTTCGATGTGTCGCCCATCTACATCATTTTTGTAGCGGCCTTATCTGGCTTTGTCTATGGAAGATACAAGAGAAAACAAGAAAAGAAAGAAGACCAACCCCAAAAAGACTGACAAATGGTATTCCTGAAATTATTCCTGGTGTTCTCGAAGATTGGCATCTTCAATTTCGGTGGAGGCTACGCCATGCTCTCCCTGATACAGAACGAGGTGGTGGTGAAACACCAATGGATGACGATGAGTGAATTCACCGACATCGTGGCCATCAGCCAAATGACCCCTGGTCCTATAGGCATCAATGCTGCCACCTACGTGGGATACACAGCCGTTGTGAACGACCCTGCTGGTTACCCCGCCTGGATGGGGGTAATTGGTGCCGTCATCGCTTCCTTGTCTGTTTTGTGGCTTCCTTTCTTGTTGATGGTCTCCATCAGCAGCTTTTTGTTCAGACACAAGAACGCACGCTGGGTCAAAGATATCTTTTCCACACTTCGGCCTGCCATTGTGGGGTTGATTGCCGCAGCCGCCCTGCTGCTCATGACCAAGGACAACTTTGGCAGTGTCACTGACTCACCATACGTTTTCTGGTGCAGCGTCATCATATTCGGTTTTGCCTTCATAGGCACACGCCTGTTCAAAATCAACCCCATATTCATGATTGTGCTCTGTGGACTGGCCGGACTACTCATCTACTAAAAAAAACAACACTCACATGGCAGACTACATATTCGAATTGCAAATGAAGGTCCGCGACTACGAATGCGACCTTCAAGGCATTGTCAACAATGCCAACTACCAGCACTATATTGAGCACACACGTCATGAGTTCCTTCTTGCACACGGTATCAGTTTCGCCAAACTACATGAGCAAGGTACAGACGCTGTGGTAGCCCGACTGAACATGCAGTTCAAGACACCTTTGCGCAGTGGCGATGAGTTCGTCTCTAAACTGTACCTGAAGAAAGAGGGCATCCGCTATATCTTCATGCAAGACATCTTCCGCCTGCCCGACATGAAAGTAGTGGTCAAGGCACAGGTGGATACTGTATGCCTTATTAATGGGAAGTTGGCAGACAGCCCACTACTTAACGACGTGTTCGCGCCATTCTTCCAATAAATCGACCTAAAGACCTTATACACCCTTATGGACACCAGCGAGCTCATCAACGTCATGACCCTCAGCGGTCTGTCTGGACTTGGCCTCAACAACGCCTGCCAGCTCTACAAGCGTGTGGGGTCGGCAACAACCATCTTCGAGCATCGCAACGACATCCTTGACATCATTCCCGATGCCAACCCTCGTATCCGAGAGATTCTGGGCAATGTGTCCCAACCCCTTGCCAAGGCAGAGGAAGAACTATGTTTCATTGAGAAAAACCACATCAAACCCTTGGTGATAGGCGAAGAAGGCTACCCTCTGCGTCTGGCAGAATGCGAGGATGCACCACTGATTGTCTATTACTTGGGCAACAGCGACCTGAACACAGCTAAGGTCATCAGCATCGTAGGAACCCGCAACTGCACGGAATACGGGCGGTCACTCTGCGAACGTCTCATCCACGACATCTCGGAAATATACCCTGACACTTTGATTGTCAGCGGTCTGGCCTACGGAGTGGATATCGCGGCACACCGAACCGCCCTCCTCAACAACATGAACACTGTGGGTGTGCTTGCCCATGGACTCGACACCATCTACCCCACCCTTCACCGGCACACAGCCTCTCAGATGGTGCGCCAAGGTGGATTGCTGACTGAATACATGAGCCATTGCCTCATCTCCAAAGGCAATTTCGTGCGTCGCAACCGCATCGTAGCAGGTATGAGCGACGCCACTATCGTGGTGGAAAGCGCCGAGAAAGGCGGTGCCTTGATTACGGCCGACATTGCTTTCTCTTACAACCGTACGGTAGCCGCTTTCCCTGGAAAGGTGGACAATCCTTACAGTGCTGGATGCCACAAGTTGATACGTAAGAGCATGGCATCGCTCATCACCAGTGCCGATGACTTGCTCGACCTCTTGCAATGGACCAATCCCAAGACCAACAACCAACACCGCCAAATGGAACTCTTCCTCGACCTCACAGAGGAAGAGCAGACCATTGTGAACTACATGAAAGACAAGGACGATGTAATGGTCAACAGTTTGGTGGTGGCTACAGGTTTGTCTTACGACAAATTGATGTCATCGTTGCTGGAACTGGAATTCAAAGGAGTAGTGAAGGTTCTTGGCGGCAACCGCTACAAACTATCCTGAAGCAAAGCCATTTCAACCCATCACTATAATCTGAACATTCTGAAAAACCGGAACACTCTTAAAAAGCCAGAAACATCCCCTCCCAAAACTCATTATTATGAAAAAAGCAAGCAACTACATCATTTTGGGACTCTTCGCCATTGGCGGAATCACCATTTGGCTCATCACAGGCCAAGCCACCATGTTAGCTTTCAGTCTTTTCGTTCTTGTTATCACATCCATCATCTGGTGGAGTGAGATGAAAAACAGGAAAGAACCTATACCAGAGGAGATTCCGACAATCGACAGCCTTATTGCAAAGTATGGACAACCCGATGACATCATCGTCACCGACCCCACCCATGCAGAAGAACCACAAGGTGCTATACTGGTCTATCACGATAAGCTGGTTTACGACCAAAGAGAAATACCCAAGGCCGACATTGTAGATATGACCTTCAACAATGCCATGATTCCCTATCTTCCAGCCGACTACCAAATTCTCATCGCAACAAAAGACAAGAACCAACCACTTGTCCGCATACATACAGGCAACGATGCCAACTGGGCTCAAAATGTTGTCATAGCCATTAAGGACGCCTGCAGCACAGAACCATCCAAAGAACCTGAGGTTTCGGAATAGTCTGAATTGCCCGAGTACTCCGAGTATTCAGAAAAACCAAAAGGCGCTTGCAAGGTTTTTGCAAGCGCCTTTATGATAGGAGAATATCTCTTATTCCTTCGTGTCGATGCCCTTCCAAATCAGAGCAGCCAAAAGACCACCAATGCATGGGCCAACGATGAATACCCATACTTGAGACAGAGCGTCACCACCCTCGAAGAGAGCGGGGCCGAACGAACGGGCTGGATTCACGCTTGTGCCAGTATAATGGATGCCTACGAGGTGGATAAGGATAAGGCTGAGACCGATAGCCAAACCTGCGAAATTGTTGGTGGCACCATTTGTCTTAGCGGTAGCACCGAGTACAACAAGCACAAACAAAGCGGTGAGCACAATCTCAACAACAAGACCAAGAGCAATATTGCCATTCGGGCACGCGTTGGCTCCAGTCTTAGTGCCTTCAGCAAGTTCAGGTGCCATACCTACGATAGCGGCGAGGCAAGCAGCAGCAAGAATACCACCGATGAACTGACCAATCCAGTAGCCAACGGCATCCTTAGTGGTCATACGACCGCTGCAAAGAACACCAAGAGTGATGGCAGGGTTGATGTGGCAACCAGAGACACCACCAATAGTGTAGGCCATAGCCACAACTGACAAACCAAAAGCAATGGCTGTACCGACAACAGACGCAGTATCACTGCCGCAAGCCAGACTCACAGCTGTACCGCATCCCAAGAATGTGAGCACGAACGTACCCACCATTTCAGCAAAGTACTTTTTCATAATGAAATGATTTTAAGTTAATAAACAATTTGTTGTTAAAGCTTCTATAATTATATTTTTACAAAATTACTAAAAAAAGGAATAAGCCCAAACTTTTTGCTAAATATTTGTTCACCGAAACAATTATTCTCTTGAAAATGTTTCTATGGAACGCTATACATACTCCTCTCCAAGATTCAGCTGAAGGTCATTGACAAAGCGCCGGATACCGCCCTGGTCTTCCCGTTTGCAAATCACCAGCACATCACCCTCCTCAGCAACAATATAGCCATCGAGGTCCTGCAACATGGCAACCTTGCCACTTGGCAGTTTCACGATACAGTTGTTGCATCCATACATCATCGCTTTTGAATTGATGACCACATTATGGTTGCGGTCCTTGGGCAAAGTGTTGTAGAGCGAATCCCAAGTACCTATGTCGGCCCAGCCGAAGTGGCACAACATCACATCTACATTGTCAGCCTTCTCAAGTACACCTGTTTCCACAGCCTCACTGGGAATCAACGAGAATGCTTCAGAAAGTTCTGCCTCACTCTTGGCTTTGAAATAATCGTCGTTCCAATGATCAATGAACAGGTTATACTCAGGGACGTATTTCCTCACGGTCTGGATAAAGGTATCAGCGTTCCAAATGAACAGACCTGTGTTCCAAAGAAACTCTTTGTTCTCGACAAAAAGTGTGGCGAATTCCAGTTCTGGCTTCTCGGTGAATGTGCGTACAGAAAAAATGTCTTCTTCCATCTTTTCATTCATCTGGATATAGCCATAATTGGTGTCGGGACGAGTGGGCATCACACCTAAGGTAAGCAACGACTTGTGCTTACCGACATAATCAAGCCCTCTGAGGATGCTATTCTGGAAAATGTCGGTATTGGAAATCATCTGGTCGACAGGCGTGATGACCATATTGGCATCAGGATTAAGCTCACGAACTTTCATGGCCGCCCACAGAACACTGGCCACAGTGTTGCGGCGTATGGGTTCGAAGAGGGCATTCCCTTCAGGCAGTACGGGCAATTGCTCGCGTACCAAGTCATAATAATTTCGGTTGGTAACCACAAGAATGTTTTCGTTCTTCATGAAAGACCGGAAACGTCGATATGTATATTGTAGGAGTGATTCGCCCATACCGATGAAATCGATAAACTGTTTAGGGCGATCCTGTCGGCTACTCGGCCATAGGCGCAAACCTATACCACCAGCCAATATCACACAGTAGTTATTATCGCTCATAATTTGTGTCGTTCTGATTTAGATAATGCAAGATAGCGAAAAGTATCCATGTACTTATAATATAAAACGTGAAAAATAAAAAAAAATTATCTTTTCATCAAAAATATATCGCTTTTATAGCAAGTATGCCAACAACAGATGCCAAATACGACGAACTAGTCCTGTGTTTGCACGCTTTTCCAATTCACCAGATAGAGACGTTCGGAGGAACGAGTGACAGCGGTGTAGAGCCAACGGAAATAGTCGATGCCCATCATATCTTCAGTGATGTAGCCCTGATCCACAAAAACCCTACGCCATTGCCCGCCTTGCGCCTTATGGCAGGTCACTGCGTAGGCATATTTTATCTGCAAGGCATTATAATAAGGGTCGCTCATCACACCCTCAAGCCTTTCTTTCTTTGTAGAAAGATGCGCATAATCTTGCAGCACCTCATTGAAGAGCGTTTCGTTCTGCTCACGGTTCAGGGCTGGTGCCTCCGACTGCAAGGTGTCGAGAATGACGTTCACTTCTAGCTCATAGTCATCATAATCAGGCATACGAATGATGGCCGACGCAAAACGGAAGCCATAAAACTCACGTTCGTTCCATACTCTGACCACACGTACGATGTCACCATTAGCGATATAGTCCATCGGTGCCAGACACTTTCCCTGCTCATCGACATCAAGAGATGGCCAGTAATAATTGTTCTTCGCCACCATCAGCATGTCGCCTGACTCCAATTCTGCCTCACGTCCGAGAATCTGATAACGTACACCTTTATTATATATATTGGCAAGTTTGTTGGAACGACAGACAACAATAGTATCGTCATGCCCCACTTTGTCATAACAACTAGTCAGTTCCTCTATCAGTTCATTGCCCGGGATATTTTTAATGTCGCTGAAACCAGAGAACCTGACTTTAGGAAACGCTGCCACTTCTCCGGCATCGAGGGCAGTACGGAGGTTAGTGGCATTCCAAAGCACACCCGACGTCGATGCCTGACGCACCACCTGGCGGAGGGTGAAACTGCGAACATGGAGGCCATAGCCCGCAACGAAAGTGTCGTTCAACGCCACACTCTCCAACGAACCCACTGGCGGCAACTGGGCTGTGTCGCCTATCAGCAGCAAACGGCAACCTGGACTGGAATAGACGAACTGGATGAGGTCGTCGAGCAACCTGCCAGTGCCATACGATGCCCCGCCCTGCTGTTCATTGGAAATCATCGACGCCTCGTCAACGACAAACAAAGTCTGCTTCATGCTGTTGAAACCGACAGTGAAACTGGCATCGTATTCCTTAGACTGCTGTCGGTAGATACGCCTGTGGATGGTATAGGCTGGATGACCTGCACTTAACGAAAGGACTTTTGCCGCCCTTCCAGTTGGTGCCATAAGCACACAGGAACGCTCCAACCTTGTCATCGTTTTCACCAAAGCACTCACCACAGATGTCTTTCCTGTGCCAGCATAACCTCGAAGGATGAACACAGAATTAAAATCATCCGACAACACAAAATCTGACAACTCATGAATCAGCAAATGTTGCTCATTTGTGGTTTTAAAACCCAAAGAAAGTTCAATTTCGCCACTTAAATAGTCTATTATCATCGATTTTTGAAAAAAAGTTGTGCGAATATAACGAGATTAAATCAAAAAAAGTTATTTTTGCGAAACGAAATTAATAAAAATAAAAATAAACACACATATCATGAGGAAAATTATCAACATTATCCTGGCATTATGTGCACTTGCACTGTGCTACGCTTGCTATGCAAGCATCTACAATGACATTGCTTTCGATGAAGAGAAGGCAGCTCGTGAGAATCTGGTTAAAGCCAGACTGATGCAAATCCGCGACGCAGAGGAGAAGTTCAAGATGAGTGGTCACCCTGAGTACTGTGGCGACATCGACTCTCTCATTGACTTCGTGAAGAACGACCGCGCAGTTGACCACATTGTGAAGCAGGGCGAACTGTCAGACGACCAACTCGAATCCGGTATGACAGAGGCCGAGGCTATCCGCAAGGGCATCATCAAGCGCGACACCGTTTGGGTATCGGCAGCAGAACTGCTGGGCATACCAAATCCCGACTCGCTCAAGTATGTGCCTGTAGGCAAAGAGGGTGCTACCATCCAGCTGAGAAAGAAGGCCGCTTTCAACCTTAAGAGCAATGAATGGGACGTGCTTATGGAGGTTCGCGCATCACTTGATGACTATCTCTACGGCATGGACGCCAAGAAACTGAAGAACCTGAAAGCCGACATGAAGAAGTCGGGCAAGAACAAGGCCGATCTCTTTGAAGACAATGCAGATGATTCTAAGGGTGAATGGTACGGTCTGAGAATGGGTGACTTACAAGATCCAACCAACAAGAATGCAGGTAACTGGGAATAATAACATCAGCAATAAAAGTCTGTCCATTCGCATCAGTACGAATGGACTTTCTTTTTGTATATACGCCCCATCGGAGGAGCCTCACTACGTTTACAGCAAGTACAAGGTGAGGCCTACGATATCCATGGCCGCCAACCTCAAGGACGCACTTCTGAATGAGCCGCTGTTGAAAGAAGAGTATCAGCGGGTGAATGTGATGGTGACCAGCCCGCATTTCACTGTGGTGCCAACCACAGCGTTCAAAAGCGAGGACATCAACGACATCTATGCCTTCAACTTCCCCAAGGACGAGACGAAGCATGTGAGTTTCAACATCCTTCGTCGACAAGGCCTCGCCATCATCTTCGGGCTCGACAAGAATGTGCACCAGCTCATTACCGATGACTTCCCACGCGCAAGGTTTTACGCCTCTGCAAGCACTCTGGCGGAGTTCTTCGCTGAAAGGAGTGCGGGAGGCAAGATGCTGAAGATGTATGCCTACATCCATGAACGCGAGATGACCTTGTTCGTTTTCGAACACGGGAGACTGTTATTTGTCAACACGTTTGAGTCGGCACACGCCATCGATTACCAGTACTTCATCCTCAACGTATGGAAGCAACTGGAAATGGACCAGCTGACCGACATGCTTCACGTTGTGGGTGACAACGACATGGCACAGCAACTCACAACTTCCATCGCCTCATACATCAAGTCGGTGGAACTCATTAACCGCGAGGACGATTTCAGCAGCAAACTCACCCAAGGCAACAGTGTCATTCCCTACGACTTGCAGACGCTGCTCGTATGCGGATTCTGAACATAGTTATTCAGCCATGAGAGTGATTTCAGGAAAATACAAGCACAGGCACTTTGAGGTGCCACGCAGTTTCAAGGCACGTCCCACCACCGATTTCGCCAAGGAGAATCTTTTCAACATCCTCCAAAACGTCTATGTGGATTTCGATGCCCACCCGACTGTGCTCGACCTCTTTGCGGGTACAGGTAGCATGAGTCTGGAGTTCCTCTCACGGGGTTGCGGAAAAGTGGTGTCGGTTGAGAAAGACCACCGGCACTATCAATTCATCAGCCGTGTAGCCCACGAAATCGGTGACAAAGCCTGGACGGTGGTCATGGGTGATGTGTTCAAGTATCTGCAGCACTGCCATAATACGTTCGACATCATCTTCGCCGACCCACCCTACGCATTGCCTTCTATCGCAGAACTACCAGTCGCTGTGTTGCAGAGCGGACTACTTGCCGACGATGGCCTCTTCATTCTGGAACATGGCAAAAGCAATGACTTTTCCGATATCCCCCATCTCATCGACCACAGGGAATACGGCTCGGTGAATTTCTCTTTCTTCCAGCGTCAAAGCGAGGACAATAATGGGAAATAGGGAGTTGAACTTCGTTTAACGCTACAAAAAGACTCTATTTTAGTTTTAATAACAATAAGGAATGCTGATGATTGCGAAAATATGCGTAACTTTGTCTGCTGAAAGAGTTTTTGTCGCATATTCTGCTTTCATCAACCTTTCCCGATGGTGCTGGTGCCAAACGACACCAGTTTTTTGCCTGAGCAAAAACAACTAAACACTATAATAATACAAGATGAGAGTTTACAAGATCGTGAACAACCTTATGGGTTGGTTCATCTTTCTGATTGCCGCCTTCACCTATTGCTCTACAATAGAGCCAACGGCAAGTTTCTGGGACTGCCCGGAATTTATCACCACAGCCTACAAGTTTGAGGTTGGTCACCCACCTGGCGCACCTTTCTTCATGCTCTTAGGCAAATTGTTCACCCTTTTCGCCTCGGATGCCACCCAAGTGGCCAAGATGGTCAACACCATGTCGGCCATGCTCAGTGCCGGCTGCATACTCTTCCTTTTCTGGAGCATCACCCATTTGGCACGTGTGCTGATTCACGACAAGAGTGAGAATATGTCCATAGCCAAGACTGTGGCCATCATGGCAAGCGGTGTGGCAGGTGCGCTGATTTATACTTGGAGCGACACCTTCTGGTTCAGCGCAGTAGAAGGTGAGGTTTATGCATTCTCATCTTTCATGACGGCCCTTGTGTTCTGGCTCATCCTCAAATGGGAGGACAATGCCGATGAACCCCATAGTGACCGTTGGCTGGTACTCATCGCCTATCTGGCTGGTATCTCCATCGGTGTCCACCTGCTCAACTTGCTTTGTATCCCTGCCATCGTGCTGGTATTCTACTACAAGAAAGGCAAGAACCCCAATGTCAAAGGTTCACTGCTTGTGCTGTTGCTTTCCTTCGTCATCATAGCAGTGGTACTCTGGGGTATTATCCCTGGTATCGTGAAGATGGGCGCATGGTCCGAACTGATGTTCGTCAACGAATTCGGCTGTCCGTTCAACACTGGTTTCTACATTTACCTCACGCTGTTGGTCATTACACTTGCTTGGGCGCTTTATGAGAGCTATACCGACAGAAGCGATGTCCGGATGAAAATTTCGTTCCTTGCCTCTGTGTTCATGCTAGGTGTACCCTTTATGACAGGCACCACCATGTCGAGTTTCTTCATCGGCCTCATCATCCTTGCCGCCATCGCCATAGTCGTGTTCAAGCTCAAGGCACTCAACGCACGTGTACTCAACACGGCTGTGCTCTGTATGACCCTCATCACCGTGGGCTATTCTTCCTATGCTATAGTTGTCATCCGCTCTGGTGCCAACCCGCCTATGGACCAAAACTCACCCGAGGATGCCTTCGCACTGCAAGAGTACCTCAACCGTGAGCAGTACGGCGACCGTCCACTGCTCTATGGTCAGGCATATACCTCCAAGCCGGAATTGAAACTGACCGACAATGGTTACTATATGTACAACACCAAGTCGAAAGGCGAAGTGTGGCAGCGTCAGGACAAGGAGAATCCCGATGAGCCAGACAAGTACATCAAGATACGCGACAAATTGTCCTACGTCTATCCTTCCAACCAGATGATGATATTCCCCCGCATCTACGACGAAGGACATGCCCGTGACTATGAAGACTGGCTCGGCGGAGTTGAAGGCCACATGGTCAACTACAACCGTGCAGGACAGAACATGCAGATTAAGATGCCGTCTCAAGCCGACAACCTCAGGTTCTTCTTCTCCTATCAATTGAATTTCATGTATCTCAGATACTTCATGTGGAACTTTGTCGGTCGACAGAATGACATCCAGAGCAATGGAGAACTGGAACATGGCCAATGGGTCAGTGGCATACCGTTCATTGATAACCTGCGCCTTGGCGACCAGAGCCTCCTGCCTTCCGACCTCCAAAACAACAAGGGACACAACGTGTTCTATTTCCTGCCGCTCATCCTCGGTTTGCTGGGACTGTTCTGGCAATCGTTCAAGGGCGACAAAGGTGTACAACAGTTCTGGGTGGTGTTCTTCCTCTTCTTCCTTACGGGAATCGCCATCGTGGTCTACCTCAACCAGACTCCTGTACAGCCACGTGAACGTGACTATGCCTATGCCGGTTCGTTCTACGCATTCGCTATTTGGTGCGGACTGGGCATAACCGCCATCTACGACTGGCTCAGCAACATGCTCAGCAAGCGCCCAGGATCACGTACGGCAGCCTTGGCCGCTTCACTTATTAGCGTGATACCAGCCATTGCGGTACCTGTGCAGATGGTGAGCCAGACTTGGGACGACCACGACCGCAGCGACCGCTACGTCTGCCGCGACTTCGGACTCAACTACCTTGAGACCATACCACACAACGGCGTGATTTACACGAATGGTGACAACGACACCTTCCCCCTCTGGTATAACGAGGACACCGAGGGCAACCGCACCGATGTCAGAGTGTGCAACCTTTCCTACCTCAACACCGACTGGTACATCGACCAGATGAAACGCCCTGCTTACGAGGGCGAGGGTCAATCCACACCATTGCCTATCGACTGGACACGCCTGCAGTATGCCAGCGGCAAAAACGAGGTGACAGACGTGAACCCCACCATCATGACCGAGTTGGGCGAGATGCCGTATAAGGAATTCGTTCTCCGCATGTATAAGGAAGACCCCGAAACGGCGAAGTCGCTGTTCGGCGAACAGCCATTCGAGCTCAAGACCATCATTCACAACGTCATCCTTAACCCCAACCTCACTGACCAATTCCGCAACTTCCCCTCCGACACAGTCTATGTCACCGTCGACAAGGAGGCCGTGCGAAAGAGTGGCATGATGATTCCCGACAGCATCCCCGACAGAATGGTCATCGACCTGTCGGCCACTAGGTCGGTATACAAGAACCTGATGATGGTATTGGAGATGATTTCCCAGACCAACTTCAGCCGCCCGCTCTACATGGCGACGACTGTGGGTTCAAGCAACTATGGACACCTCTTCCGCAATTTCGTCCAAGAGGGTCTGGCATACAGAATAACTCCATTCACCTTCGAGGAAAACGCTCCGTCAAGTACCATCGTGGATGCAGACAAGATGTTCGACAACATGGTCAACAAGTACCATTATGGCAACATGAGCCAGGAGGGACTGTATGTGGATGAGACCGTGATGCGCATGTGTCTGACCCATCGCCGCTGGTTCTCTCTGCTCATCAACACTTTGGTGGAAGAAGGCGACGTGGAACGAGCTCGCATCGCCCTTAACAAGGTGAGCAAGGAACTGCCAGACTATAATGTACCTCACACGCTGGCAGGTGGGTCGCTCGACCTTGGCAGAGCTTCACTGCTCTGCGGCATGGTGGAAGAAGGCGACAAAATCAACGACGCGCTAATCAAGAATTCACAGGAATACCTCCGTTATTACTACTCACTCTCTCCTTCTCGCTTCGCAGGTGCATCGCAAGATGCCATGAACTGCCTCTACACCATTGAGCAGATTCGCAAGACCTATGAGACACTGGCAGAAGAAGGTGCAGACGCGGCTGGTAACCCTTATTCTGATTCTCAAATCGCATCGTTCAAGAAAAAAGCGAGCGATTACGACAGTCTTGTGCAAACGCTTTTCCAAACCTATCAAGAACGCACAGGTGCAGGAGCAGCCTATTAAGCCAGCCCCGCTTACCACGAGAATTCAATAAGCCCTGATGATTCATGGGAAAACTGACCAACCCATCAATATAACAACAACATGCTGATTGAACAGCCCACAATGTTCCTTCGTTGGTTATATCCAAGTGCGATATGGCGTATGGATCCATCAGATAGGGCAGTATATCTGACCTTTGATGATGGTCCCATACCCGAGGCCACCCCTTGGATACTCGACACGCTCGACCATTACGGCGTGAAAGCCACTTTCTTCATGGTGGGCGACAATGTAAGGAAATACCCCGAGCTGTACGAGGACATCAAGAGACGAGGGCATCGCCTGGGCAACCACACCTATAATCATATTGGCGGATTGAGATGGAGAAGTTCCAAGTACCTTTGGAACGCCAACAAAGCCTACCATATCATTGGTTCCGACCTCTTCCGCCCTCCACATGGATGGATGAAGCCATCGCAGTACTTGAGGCTGAGAAATCACTATGTGATTGTGATGTGGGATGTGGTGACACGAGACTACAGTAATCTTCTCACCGCCGACGAAGTGTTTGAGAACGTGAAGAAATACTCTCGTCCAGGTTCAATCATCACTTTCCACGACTCACTCAAGAGCATCGACAAACTAAAGACTGCGCTCCCGCGGTCGATAGAATGGCTCAGGGAGCAAGGCTACGAGTTCAAAATCTTCCCGGAAGACCAAAAAAGAAGCCGTCACTTGAAATAAGTGACGGCTTTTTTGTTCATGCTCCCGCCATTGTCCATCAAGTTTCACAATCCCACTACATATTTGCTATAAGGAAGTTTCGACAGCAGATGTACCACAATATAGGAAACAACCACAGTGGAAAAGATGACCACAGGAATCTGTATCCAGTTGCTGACAGCCCATTGGACTACAATAGGCTTAACTAAATACTTCATCAGAATGATGTGGACCAGATAGATGCCAAAACTGTGCTGAGCAAAGTCGTAAAACAGGAGCGACAAGCGCTTACTCATTTTTAGTTGCTTGATGAATGAGAAGTAGCACACCGTCAGGCAAAGCACATGAAACGACATCCTATCTGTAATAATATAGTGATTGACTTTAACCAATAGATACATCGCCATAGGCAAGGCCAAGGCTGCTACAAAAAGCAATGTGAACTTGCGCTTATTACGGACATCCACATATTTTCTCAGATAGTATCCCATGAGAGCATACCCTGTGAAACCGTAAAACTGGTAAAGATAACCATGGTCGAAATCCACGATGTGAAGGAAATCCCGATCAAGGTATTTGACATATGGAAGAAGGAGTGTCAAGCCCCATATTCCAAGATAGATTTCCACATCACGCCGAGAAGCCTTCGTCAACCAATTGGCAAGAATAGGTGTCAGCAAATAGATTCCCAAGATGACATAGATGAACCAGTAGGTACTTACTTGTGGCCAAAAGGGGATATGGGCAAGATGTACGAGGAAACCTGTAAAAGTGAGTTTTCCCCTCAACCATTTCACAGTAAGTGAGACAATCGACCACACCACCATGGGGAAAAACACCCTGCTGAACCTTGTCTTGAGAAATGGCACCACAGGTTTGGGTTTGTACAGAATCAATGCGCCGGAAATCATGAAGAATAGTATCGACGCACCAGCCATGGAATAATAATTAAAGAAAGCCACAGCAATAGTGTCTCTGTAATTACCTGCGATAGCCGCATGCGTAGTCACCACGCAAATGCACGCAAAAGACCTTATGGCATCTATCCAATATAGTCTTTCCTGATCATATTCTGCTTTCATACGGATTCATGTACAATCACATTAAAATGTCACCTTAAGGTGTACAGAAATGATGCTCTGAAAACACCTTAAAAAGGTTGGCACAAGAGGGACTTAAAGTGAAATTTTGTGCAAAATTAGTCATTTTCCATGACTACTGCAAATTTTCTTTACGTTCAAAGCAAGAATATAGGCTACATGACCTACAACAATCGTAACATGATTTTCAATTCACGAAACATACCACATCTTTTATCATTTTTATAATAAAAGAAAAGCCTCTCCATGTTTTTTTTTATTTATATTTGCAGTTGAAATAAGAGACAATCAATCAACCATAGAAGATTCACATTAAAAACTAACAGAATATGGAAAAAGCAAGGTATCTATTCCCGCAGGACTACATGGCAGACCCCGCGGCAAATGTTTTCAATGGCAAAGTATTCATTTATCCATCGCACGACTGGGATTCAGGCGCTGCAGAGGACGACGATGGCGGTCATTTCGAGATGAAGGACTACCACGTGCTCTCGATTGAGGATGTGGAGAACGGTGAGACAACCGACCACGGCGTGATTCTCGCTCTGGAGGACATTCCATGGGCAGGTCGTCAGTTGTGGGATAACGATGTGGTGGAGAAAGACGGTAAGTACTACCTCATCTACTGCGCCAAAGACAAAACCGACATCTTCCACCTCGGTGTGGCTGTTGCTGACAAACCCGAAGGTCCCTTCAAGCCACAGGGCGACCCCATCCGCGGTTCATACTCCATCGACCCCTGCGCTTTCAAGGACGACGACGGCAGCATCTATGTCTATTTCGGTGGCATCTGGGGTGGACAACTGCAACGCTATAAGAACAACAAGGCATTGCCCAACGAGCATCTGCCCGAGGGCGGCGAGGATGCCCTGCCATCGCGTGTGGCCAAGATGACCGACGATGTGTTGCAATTCGCCGAGGCACCACGTCCAGTGCTTGTTGTAGATGACCAGGGTGAGCCACTTAAGGCCAACAACCCTTACCGTTTCTTCGAGGCTTCCTGGATGCATAAGTACCAAGGCAAATATTATTTCACCTATTCCACAGGCGACACCCATTTCCTTTGCTACGCCATTGGTGACAACCCCTACGGACCATTCACGTTCAAGGGCGTGTTGCTCGACCCCGTTGTGGGATGGACTACCCACCACTCCGTCTGCGAGTACAAGGGCAAGTGGTATCTCTTCCATCATGACTGTGTACCATCTGACGGCGTGACATGGCTCAGAAGCCTCAAGGTTGCAGAACTGCACTACAATGAGGACGGAACAATTCAGAAAGTGATATCCGATTAAACGAGAACAGACTATGGCAACAGCAGCAAATACAGCTCAGGAAGCCAAAGGCTTCTATAAACTTTCATGGGTGCAGCGCATAGGTTTCGGTAGCGGTGACTTGGCCCAGAACCTTATTTTCCAGGTCATCTGCACTTACCTTCTGTTCTTCTACACCGACATCTACGGACTTACTCCCTCGGCGGTGGCTGTCATGTTCCTTGTGGGTAATGTCGCTAACGTGATTTGGGACCCCATTGTGGGCGCATTGATTGACAAGAGTAATCCACGCTTTGGAAAATACCGTTCGTATTTGCTTTATGTGGGTATTCCACTTTCGGGATTCGCCATTCTGTGCTTCTACAATGGTTTCGCTCCGTCTCTGATTTACGCATACGTGACCTACGTGTCCATGCAGCTGCTCTACACGTTTATCAACGTACCTTACGGAGCATTGAACTCCTCACTGACCCGCGACACCAACGAGATTACCATCCTCACCTCCGTGCGTATGTTCATGGCCAATGTAGGTGGTCTGGCTGTCAACTCCGGTCTTCCTTTGTTCATCGCTTTGCTTGCCGGTGCACCATCCGACAGCCTTCCTAAAGACCCCAAGGCATGGTTCACCACCATGACCATTTATGCCATTGTGGGATTCTGCCTGCTTTTGTTCTGCTTCTCGCAGTGCAAGGAGCGTGTGGTGATGGATGCAAAAGCCACAGAGGACGTGAAAGTCAGTGACCTTTGGATGGAGTTCCTTCGCAACCGTCCTTTGCGCGTGCTTGCCTTCTTCTTCATCACAGCTTTTGCGATGATGTCAGTCGGTAATGCCGCTGGAGCTTATTTCATCAACAGCAACCTGCATGGTTCGGCTCAGGAACTGTCAATATTCATGGCTTTGGGTTCTATACCTGCATTCATCTTCATGCCGCTTGTGCCATGGTTCAAGCGCATGGTTGGAAAAAAGAACATGTTCTATCTTTTCCTTGGTGCCGCTATCGTCGGTATGGCGATGCTCTATTTCATTTCCAAGATGGAGCATCCAAGTATGATGATGGTCTATGTGGCTCAGTTCATCAAGAGTACTGGTGTGATTGTGGCTACAGGTTATATGTGGGCATTGGTTCCCGAGGTGATTTCCTACGGTGAATACACCACAGGCCGTCGTATCTCAGGTATTGTCAACGCTTTGACGGGATTGTTCTTCAAGGCTGGTATGACCTTCGGAAGCATTGTTGGTCCTGCAGTTTTGGCTTATGTTGGCTACAACAGCGAGGTGATTGACCAGACTCCGTTCGCTGAGGAAGGTATCCTCTGGTTGGTATGTGTCATCCCCGCCATCCTGCTTGCCCTCGCCATGTGGATTATCTCCAAGTATGAACTCACCGACGAGGTCATCGACAAGATCAACACTGAAATTGAGGCACGCAGCAAAGAATAAACATAGAAATCCTGTGTAATTTTAGGATAATCTCAAGAAAAACACGGTCTTTCGGGACCGTGTTTTTTATTGAAGGCTTATGAAGGTTTATAGGTTATGGGTTATTGAAAAGACCCTTACAAGGCGTATGGAAAAGGTCGCATGAGGTGCGATGGACGCCGCTTTCGTTATCACCAGACCAGTACTTGGTCGACCACCACACCTTTGTCAAGGGCTTTGATGTTCAGATGGGGAGTGATGCTGGTATCCGATACTGTAAACGCAGCCTCTACGATGGCTTGGTTGCGAAGGATGTTTAGTTTCCATGTCTCGCTGCGGCCTTGGGTCTGATATTCAAGAACCTTTACATCCTTGCCATCAATATCCACAGCCACACGCAGTTGGGCATTGTCTTCCATGGGATGATTTGGCAACAGACGCAGTTCGACCTTCACGGTCTTACCTACGGTCTTGGGACAGTCGAAACCGATAGTTTCACCTTTCAGTACCTCAGCAGCCTTGCCTTCGTAACCAAGTCCATAGCAATCGACGGGAGAGCCAGATGTGGCATCAAGGCCGTTGAACTTATACAATGGTGTTGGTTCCTCTGTCAACGGAGAGTCGAACTTGACTCTTTGCACAGGGTCGAAGACGGAGAGTTCACGGGGATGCATGTCCATGATGCCCTTCCACTTGCCTTGGTTGTAGCGTGCAGTCAGCACCACGATACTGTCATAGGCCAAGTCGGCGTTATGGAATTTGGCCTTGCCATGACGTGCCAACTGAGCGGTCAGCATCTTCTCATTCATCTGGGTCGCAGCCTGCACGGGATAGCGTACCAAGTGGAAAAAGGCAGTACGTCGATTCTGAGGCACCTCATTCTCCATCTGTTGTACGGCGTCGCTGATGTTCCGGTAGTCGGCCAGTCTATTCTTTATGAAGTTCTCCCCCCAAGGCATATCACTGACAATCTTAAACTTAGGGTCACTCTCCTCCGTACGGGTATGTCCCAAGAACTCAGGACGACAGATAAAGGCCAAACGGTAATGCTCGCGCATGACATCGCCCAACCGATGACCTAAGCCTTCACCAAACTCACGGGCAAGAAAGGTGTCGAGGTGCCGGGCTATTCCCTGTTCCCTTACCTTGTCGATGTTCCATGCCATGTCCATGAACAGTTCTATCTGATATTCAGCAGGTTTGATGTCACCCACATTCAGCACCCACATCCGCTGTATGCCTTCATCATACGCCTTGCCCATCTGCTGGAAAAGCAGAGACGGGGAGAAAGCGCCGAGCCACAGGTAATCGTGTGGACGTCCCCAATACGACACATGATAATACACGCCGTTTCCACCTTTGCGCTTACGTTCCTTGGCAGTCGGGAAATGACGGATAAAGCCATAGTTGTCGTCGCACCACATCAAGGTGATGTCGTCAGGCACCTGTAATCCCATCTTATAAGCTTCAAGCACCTCCTTATAGGGTATAAAGACCTGTGGTATCTGTTTCACGTCCTTATTCACATACTCCTTGAGAATAGCGCGTTGGTCGCGGAGCACATCCACAAGCACATCTTTCTGCTCGGCAGCAGTCTTCGCACCTTCCATCGGACCATCGTGGATACCACGTAACCCCAAAGTGTAGATAATCTCCTGATTGGCCACATCCTTCACCCTGTCAGTCCAGAACTGAAGAATGCCCTCCCTGTTCTTCAAGTAATTATAGTCGCCATTGCCCCTCTTATGCCATTCCCCGAAAGAATTGCTGGCCATCGGCTCACAGTGAGAGGTTCCCACATATATGCCGAACTTCTCAGCCACCTCACGGTTTCCTTTAGTCATGAAGAAAGGATAAGACACATCATGCATGGGCGGCCAATAGAGATTGGCGCGCAGACGCAAGAGCAGTTCGAAGATACGTGCAGTGGTCTTAGGACCTATGACACCCTTCTCCGCCGGTTCGTTAGTCTGGCAACTCCAAGGCATCAGTCCCCAGTCCTCGTCGTTGATGAAGATACCACGATACTCCACCTTGGGCGACTGGAAATCTGTATATCCCTCTGACAGGTTGAATGATTCGAGATGCTGTGGCGTACAGTCAGCCCACCATTCCCATGGCGACACGCCAATGAGGCGCGACAGTTGCATGATGCCGTAAGCAGTGCCGTGAGGGTCACTGCCCGCCACGACCAAATCACCGTCCTTGGTCACAACCAAAAGAAAGGCCTGTGTCTTGCCTTTGAGGCATTTGAAATCCACATCCACCCCCTTCAAGGCATTGCTACGGTTCACCGTACCGACGATAAGCCGTGACTGTGCACTAGTGCTGAAAGACTTGCCGAAAACTGCGTACCAGTCGTTCTTGAGCATATCAAGCGCTGTATTCACCACCTGATGCTCCGAGGCGATGTCGGTCACAAGTTGACATTCCCCTTGGTATACGCTGAAATCTTTGGAAAAAGAGTTGATGAAGTACGAAAAGAAAAGGACTAACAAAAGGATTTTTTTCATAGTGTAGTTCAATAAGTTAGTTGTTTTATCATTTCCTCCACAGTGAATCCGCAGAGTGGAGGTCTGAGTGTTGGAGCAATCTCAGCGAGTGGTTCGAGTACAAACAATCGCTTTGACAAAAGAGGATGCGGGACAGTCAGTCGCGGAGTGTTGATGTAAGAATCGCCATAAACCAAGATGTCGATATCTATCAATCTGTCGTGGTATTCACCATCCACAGACTTGTTTTTCCGTCCCATCAGGCGTTCTATCTCCTGGGTGGTGTCGAGCAGCGCGAAAGGTTCAAGGCTGGTGTCAACAGCCACTACGGCATTGAGAAATACATTGTCAGACTCGAATCCCCATGGAGAGGTCTTCACAAAAGCGGATTGGGCCTTAACTGGCCCAATCCGCCTCTGTATTTCTTCTATGGCTCGTGAGAGATTGTCCTCTTTCGAACCAAGATTCGTACCGAGGCCAAGAAAGACAATCATCAGTCAATCAAGAGCATTGCGTCACCGTATGTACCGAAGAGGTAGTCACCTTCAAGAGCATGCTCGTAAGCGCGCATCACAAGGTCGTAACCTCCGTAAGCACATTGCATCATCAGCATGACAGAAAGAGGTTGCTGGAAATTGGAAAGCATGGCATCAGCAAGGGAGAACTCGTATGGTGGGAAGATGAATTTGTTGGTCCATCCCTCGAATTCCTTGAGGTGACCGTAAGTGCTGACAGCTGTTTCCACAGCCCTCATGGTAGTGGTTCCGACCACACACACCTTATGTCCACCATCCTTGGCGCGGTTGACGATGTCGCACGCTTCTTTTGTGACAAACATCTGCTCACCATCAGTCTTATGTTTTGTCAAGTCTTCCACATCTATCCTACGGAAATTGCCGAGACCGCAGTGCAGCGTGATGTAAGCCGACTCTATTCCCTTGATTTCCATTCGTTTCATCAATTGTTTGGAGAAATGAAGACCCGCAGTCGGAGCAGTAACGGCACCTTCATTACGGGCGAAGATGGTCTGGAAACGCTCCATATCGTTGGCATCCGCCTTGCGTAAACTTCTCACATCGTCAGGAATTGGTGCCTCTCCCAAGCTGTAGAGCGCCTGCTTGAACTCATCATGGGTGCCGTCGTAGAGGAAACGGAGAGTGCGTCCGCGTGAAGTGGTGTTGTCGATTACTTCTGCCACCATCGACTCGTCCTCACCGAAATAGAGTTTGTTGCCAATACGAATCTTTCGGGCGGGGTCAACGAGCACATCCCAGTAGCGGAGCCCTTCCTTCAACTCACGCAGCAAAAAGACCTCTATTTGAGCCTGCGTCTTCTCTTTAGTACCATAAAGACGTGCAGGGAAAACACGGGTGTCGTTGAAGATGAACACATCCTTGTCGCCAAAATATTCCAGGATGTCACGAACAGTGCGATCCTCAATTTCGCCGGTGCTCTTATGTACAACCATCATCTTCGAGTCCTCCCGTGTGTCACGGAGGTAATCATCCATTTCATCCTCCTCTGGATTGAAATGACGTCCTCGGGGGTAGAGGGCAATCTTTTCAGGAGGATAATTAAAATCAAACTGTGACAATTTCATAACTACTATATTTTTTGATTTATTTTTTCCATGCTCATTGACGGTAGCGTATCCACCATTTTCTCAAATGCTTCCACCGTCGTACAATCTTCTATACGTTTATCGCCTATGCGTGTACGACGCAAGGCGGTGAGATAGGCACCACTGCCCAAAGCCTCGCCGATGTCGCGGGCCAAAGCACGGATATAAGTGCCTTTACTGCACACCACCCGAATCACCAACCGAAGGTAGTCCTCGCCAGAATTCTCCTCATGGCCGAAATCCACCAGTTCGATTTCATCAATGACGAGTGTCTTGGGCTTCAGTGTCACTTCCTCCCCTTTGCGCGCCAGTTTGTATGACCTCTCTCCATCTACCTTGAGAGCCGAATAGGCGGGTGGAATCTGCTCTATCGTTCCTACGAACTGTTTCAGCGCCTTTTGCACACCCTCCAGTGTGATGTGGTCAGTAGGGAAAGTGGCATCTTCGGCCGTTTCCTTGTCAAAGGATGGAGTAGTGGCACCCAATTTCAGAGTGGCTACATATTCCTTAGTCTCAGCCTGCAAGGTGTCGATGGTCTTGGTGGCCTTACCAGTGCAGACAATCAGGACACCCGTGGCCAATGGGTCGAGTGTGCCAGCATGTCCAACCTTGATTTTCTTCACCCCGAGGTAGCGTCTGACTATGCCACGGACGCGAGCCACCACATCAAAGGATGTCCATCCGTATGGCTTGTCGAAACAAATGACCTCCCCTGCCTCGAAATCCATCATATCAATCTACCATTGCCAGTGACTGCCCACAGAGAAGCATCACCAGTATAATTGCGCCGACGATGATACGATAAATACCGAAGGCTTTGAATCCATATTTCGACACGAATCCGACGAACCATTTCATTGCGAGCAAAGCAACAACAAAGGCCACCACACAACCAAGCACCAGCATGGCGATGTTGCCCGACGTAGCCCAGGCACCGTCTTCCTTCATCAAATCGACAAGGTCGAGGAGTGTGGCACCAGCCATCGTCGGCACGGCAAGGAAGAACGAGAACTCAGCGGCACGCTTGCGGGTGAGTCCCTGCGCCATACCACCCACAATGGTGGCCATCGAACGCGACACACCAGGGATGACGGATATACACTGGAAAAGTCCGATGTTGAAAGCACGACGCTCCGTCACATCGTTCTTCTCCTTCATCTTGTTCTCGAACAGACGGTCGCAGAACAACATGAACACACCTCCTACCACCAACATGATGGCAACGACCCATACGCTGTCGAGCAACCAGTCGAGCAACCCGGACTTCTTGGCGGCCAAGCCGATAACTATCGCTGGAACCACTCCGACAAAGAGCAACCAATAGAAATTGAACTTGTGCTTCAAACGACCGAAAGCAGATGCGCCCTCAGGTGCCGGTGTATGGTTCATTTGGAAGAAACGTTTCCAATAGAGGCACACCACAGAAAGGATGGCACCAAACTGGATGATGAAAGTGAAAGCATGGATAAAAGGATTGCCTTCTTCCACTCCCAGAAGTTTCTGGGTGATAATCATGTGACCTGTGGAAGATACGGGCAGAAACTCCGTCAGTCCCTCCACTATAGCGATAATAATGGTTTCTAATGTTGATAAATCCTGCATGATAAATAATGATATTGTAACAAAAGGGAGTTAAAGGGGGAGTTAAGCACTTTCGTGCTGGACGATACTACTTAATTAAGAGTTAAGAAACATTAAAGTTCTATAGTCCTGTGCATATCACATAACATCCAAGAGCTTACCATTGTTACTAGGAGAAAATGAGTAACGTGACAACAGATGCCACAAATATCCTGTCCTTTAGGGTCTTGGAATAGTTAAGCCTGTTCCTCTTTGTTTTTCTTCAAGTCGCGGCTCGGAAAGAGAATGCCGAAGACGACGAACACAAAGCCCGCAAGACATACCATAGGCGCCAAGTCTATCCGCCTGCTACTGAAAATGTCGGGATTGAAAGCCTCCTCAGTGGTTCCCGAACCCGACATGAGGAATAATCCTGTCACTACGATAAGTAGTCCTACTACGAGAAGTATATAGTTAATCTTCCCGAATGCGTAATTGCGCTTGTCCATTGATATATGCTATTATTTTTTGTTTTTTTACTTTGTTTCAATTCACTGACGACCTTTTCTCAAATGTGGTAAAGGGTGTTACTGCTCATTCTCAAGTATTTGCCAAGCGAGAAATAAATGCAGCAGAACGTGATGACGAGGCCGAAAGCATAGACACAGAGAGCCACCACCATCATTATCTCATTCGTGATGACATTACCAAGTTGAGGTTCTTGCTCTTTCAGAAACTTAATGCCGAAATAGAGGAAAACCGTAGCTATAGTGGCAGAAATGACACCCAGCAACAGCCCGCGTTTGAGGAATGGTTTGCGGATGAACCACCAACTGGCACCCACCAGTTTCATGGTGTTGATGACAAACCGCTGAGAGAAAATCGAGAGTCTGACAGTGTTGTTGATCAACGCAAATGAAATATAAGTGAACAAAGCGGCAATAATCAACATGATGATGCTGATTTTCCGTATGTTGTTGTTCACTGAGTTGATGAGGTCTTTCTGATAAAGCACATCCACCACATTGCTGTTCATCTTCATTTCATCGAGTATGCGCTGTATGCTGTCATTATTGGCGTATTCCGACTTGAGTTTGACCTCGAAGGAAGCCGTGATAGGATTAAATCCGAGAAACTCGGAAGGATCAGCGCCCATCTCAGCCTTGACAGTCTCAAGTCCCTGTTCTTTCGAAATATACTCAAGCGATTTCACGTAAGGACGAGCCTCAAGCTCTGCCTTAAAAGCGTTGATGGTCTTCTCGTCCATCCTATCGTCAAGCAGCAAGCTGATGTTGATGTTCTCACGCATATAGTCCGACAAATTCTTTGCTGTGAAGACAAAGAAGACAATGGTGCCAAGAAGAATGAGCACCAGACTAATACTCAGGCAGGACGTGATGAATTGGGTATTGAAAATACCAGGAGCGTTTGATTTCTTAGACATTACAAGCTATAATAAACCTAATTTCATGCAAAATTACAACATTTTGACCCCGATATCAAGTAATTTAAACTTTTTAAACATATAAATGTCCCCGATATGTTTAAAATCACCATACCAGCGCAAAGAGCAGAACTAGAAAGAAACAAAAAGACATGATGTCGCAAAAGATAAAACGAACACGGAAAAAAAACGATTTTACGGTTGAAAGGATGCTTTTCTGTCAAATTGGTTTGAAAAGTGGTTGAAAAAGCGTAATTTTGCAGTTTGCAAGCAAATAATTGAAGGCGCAGTTCTTCACGTACAAACACAGAAAAGAAAAAACGAACAATATAATGAAAGTACTGAAATTCGGAGGCACCTCCGTGGGCTCAGCAGAAAGCATCCTCAACGTCAAGAAAATCGTTGAGGCGCAAAACGAACCCGTTATCGTGGTAGTATCCGCTCTTGGCGGCATCACCGACAAACTCATCAACACATCCAAGATGGCTCAGCAGGGCGACTTGTCGTACTTGCAGTCGTACAACGAAATGGTGGAACGCCACCACAAGATGATACGTGAAATCATCACCAATGGCGGCCAGCGCGAACGTCTGCTTGAGAGTGTGGACAAACTGCTCAACGAACTGAAGAGCATCTTTCAAGGCGTCTATCTCATCCGCGACCTCTCGCCCAAGACCTCAAATGCCATTGTGAGTTATGGAGAGCGCATATCCTCTAAAATCTGCGCCACCCTCATCAACAACGCAAAATGGTATGATGCCAGGGAATTCATCAAGACCACCAGCAAACAGAACAAGAACCTGCTCGACACCGACCTCACGACCAAACTGGTGAAAGAGGCTTTCGCTGAATTCGGTATGCATGAGTCTGTGGCTCTTGTACCCGGTTTCATCTCCACCGACGCTGAAAGCGGTGAGACCACCAACCTTGGACGCGGTGGTTCCGACTACACCGCCAGCATCCTGGCCGCCATCCTCAATGCCAAGGTTTTGGAGATATGGACCGACGTTGACGGTTTCATGACCGCCGACCCAAGAGTCATCAACACCGCGTACACCATTAACAAACTGAGTTACGTGGAGGCCATGGAATTGTGCAACTTCGGCGCCAAGGTGGTCTATCCCCCCACCATCTATCCTGTATGCCAGAAGAATATCCCCATCCTCATCAAGAACACCTTTAACCCCGAGGCCAAAGGAACAATCATTGAGAAAGACAGCGATGATTCCACACAGGCCATCAAAGGTATATCATCCATCAACGACACCAGTCTTATCACCGTTTCCGGTCTCTCCATGGTGGGTGTGATTGGTGTGAACCGTCGAATCTTCACCACGTTGGCCGACAACGGTATCAGTGTGTTCATGGTGAGTCAGGCATCTTCGGAGAACAGCACCTCCATCGGTGTGAGGAACGAGGACGCCCATCTGGCGTGCGAAGTGCTCAACCAAGAGTTCGCCAAGGAGATAGAGATGGGTGCCATGTTCAAGATGCAGCTGGAGAGCCAACTCGCCACAGTAGCCGTGGTGGGCGAGAACATGAAGCACACCCCAGGTATCGCCGGTAAGCTTTTCGGCACACTCGGAAGAAATGGTATCAGTGTCATCGCTTGCGCTCAAGGTGCGTCCGAGACCAACATCTCCTTCGTGGTGGAAAGCAAGTCACTGAGAAAGACGCTCAACGTCATCCACGACAGTTTCTTCCTTTCTGAATACCAAGTGCTCAACCTTTTCATCTGCGGTGTGGGAACTGTGGGCAACAGCCTCATCCAGCAAATCGACTCGCAGCGGGAAAGGCTGATGCAAGAGCGAGGACTCAAACTCAATGTCGTGGGTATCGCAAGCGGACACTTTGCCATGTTCAACCGCGACGGTCTGGAGCTGAAGGGATACAAGGCAAGACTGAAGGAAAGCCTGCCCAGCAACATCAAACGGCTCAAGGAGGAAGTCATCGGCATGAACATCTTCAACTCCGTCTTCGTCGATTGCACAGCCAGCCCTGAAGTAGCAAGCATCTACAACGACTTCTTCGAGCACAACATCTCTGTGGTGGCAGCCAACAAAATCGCCGCTTCATCAGACTATGGCAACTATGCACTGCTCAAGCAGACCGCGCGCAAACGTGGTGTGAAATATCTGTTCGAAACCAACGTTGGAGCCGGACTGCCCATCATCAACACCATCAACGACCTCATCAACAGTGGCGATAAGATACTCAAGATAGAAGCTGTGCTCAGCGGAACACTTAACTATATCTTCAACACCATCTCCGCCGACATACCTTTCAGCGAGACGGTCCGTCTGGCCAAAGACAACGGATACTCCGAGCCCGACCCACGTATTGACCTCAGTGGCAAGGACGTGATACGCAAACTCGTCATCCTGTCGCGCGAGGCAGGTTACAAAGTCAACCAAAACGATGTGGAGAAACATCTGTTTGTGCCAGACGACATCTTCGAGGGAACCCTCGATGAGTTCTGGCAGAAACTGCCCCTGCTCGACCACGACTTCGAAACCCGTCGCAAACGACTGGAGCAAGAAGGCAAGCGCTGGAAGTTCGTAGCGAAATTAGAGAACGGCAAGGCGTCGGTGTCGTTGCAGGAGGTGGACAGCCACCATCCGTTCTACGACCTCGAAGGCAGCAACAACATCATCATGCTCAACACAGAGCGCTACAAAGAATACCCTATGCTCATCCAAGGCTATGGTGCAGGAGCAAGCGTCACTGCAGCAGGTGTCTTCGCCGACATCATGAGCATAGCCAACATCTGACAAAGCAATGAAACACATCATCATACTCGGCGACGGAATGGCCGACTGGCACAACGAGGAACTGGGAGGAAAAACCCTGCTCCAATACGCCAGCACACCTTACATGGACTTGCTGGCCAAGAACGGACGGACAGGGATGCTCAGTACAGTACCCGAGGGTTTCCACCCAGGCAGCGAAGTGGCCAACTCTTCCATACTCGGCTACGACCAATACAAGGTGTATGAGGGTCGCGGACCGCTTGAAGCAGCCAGCATAGGAGTGGAACTGGCCGATGACGACATGGCTATCCGCTGCAATCTCATCTGCATCGAGGGCGACCACATCAAAAACCATTCCGCAGGACATCTCGCCACAGAGGAGGCCGATGTTCTCATCAAGTTCCTGCAGGAGAAGTTAGGCAGCGAAAAGGTGCAGTTCCACACTGGCATACAATACCGTCATCTGCTTGTCATCAAAGGAGGCGACAAACGCATCAAATGCACTCCACCTCACGATGTTCCCGGACAGGCATTCATGCCTTTGCTCGTTACTGCGGAAGTACCTGAAGCACAACCTACTGCCGACCTCATCAACCATCTCATACTCCAATCGCAGAAACTGCTGTCCAACCACCCGCTCAACATCCGACGCATGGCTGAGTGCAAAGACCCAGCCAACAGTATCTGGCCATGGGCCGGAGGTTATCGTCCCAAAATGGAGCCGCTGTCGGTGACCTATCCTCAGCTAAAACGAGGTGCTGTCATCACTGCGGTGGACCTCATACGAGGCATCGGTCACTATGCTGGATTGAGGTGCATAGAGGTGGAAGGAGCCACTGGTCTGGCCGACACCAACTACGAAGGAAAGGCTCAAGCCGCCATCGAAGCCTTGAAAACCGACGATTTCGTGTATCTCCATATCGAAGCAAGCGATGAAGCTGGACATGACGGCAACATTCAGCTCAAACTGCAAACTATCGAGGACCTTGACCGAAGGGTTGTAGGTCCCATCTTTGAGGCAGTAAAAGACTGGAAGGAGCCTGTGGCCATTGCAGTTCTGCCCGACCACCCCACCCCAGTACACCACCGCACCCACACCAATGAGCCCGTACCTTTCCTCATCTACGCGCCAGGGCTGAAGCCCGACAGCGTGCAGACCTTTGACGAGGACGCTTGCCAACAAGGCTACTACGGTCTGCTCCACAAGGACGAGTTCATGAAAGCACTGATGTCCATCAACTGAATAACAACAAACCAAAATATGCAATACTACTCCACAAACCAAAAAGCGCCACTCGCCTCCTTGCACAAGGCAGTGGTGAAAGGACTGGCAGAGGACAGAGGTCTCTACATGCCCGAACGCATCAAGCAACTGCCACAAGAATTCTTCAACAACATCCAAGACCTATCATTCCAAGAAATAGCCTACCAAGTGGCAGACGCTTTCTTCGGCGAGGATGTACCCGCCGACGACCTGAAGCGTATCGTTTATGATACCCTGGCGTTCGATTGCCCTGTGGTAAAGGTCAGCGACAACATCTACAGTCTGGAACTCTTTCATGGCCCCACCCTCGCCTTCAAGGATGTCGGAGCCCGATTTATGGCCCGTCTGCTCAGTTATTTCATCCACCAAGAGGGTAAGCAACAGGTCAACGTACTGGTAGCCACCTCTGGCGACACGGGCTCGGCTGTGGCCAACGGCTTCCTCGGTGTGGAAGGCATACATGTGTACGTACTCTATCCCAAGGGAAAGGTAAGCCCCATTCAGGAGTGCCAGTTCACCACATTAGGACAGAACATCACAGCCATAGAGGTTGACGGCGTGTTCGACGACTGCCAGGCACTGGTGAAATCAGCATTTATGGACGAGGAGCTCAACAAGAAGATGAAACTCACATCGGCCAACTCCATCAATGTGGCCAGGTTCCTGCCTCAGTCTTTCTACTATTTCTATGCCTACGCCCAAATGAAACGCCTGGGGAAGACCGACAATCTGGTGATTTGTGTGCCAAGCGGCAACTTCGGCAACATCACCTCCGGAATATTCGGAATGCACATGGGACTGCCTGTCAAGCGTTTCATTGCCGCCAACAACGCCAACGACATCTTCTATCAGTATCTGCAGACAGGAGTTTACAACCCGCGGCCATCCATTCAGACCATCGCCAATGCCATGGACGTGGGCGACCCAAGCAACTTCGCCCGCATTTATGACCTCTACAAAGGAGATCATGACAAAATCACAGCCGAAATCAGTGGCGCCACATACTCTGACGAACAAATCCGTCAAACTATTTGCGAAGTTTACAAAAAAAATCACTATCTTTGCGACCCACACGGTGCATGCGGCTACAGGGCATTGGCCGAAGGTCTGGAAGCAGGTGAAACAGGCGTCTTCCTTGAGACAGCACACCCTGCCAAGTTCCTCGACACCGTTCAGTCGGTCATCAACCAAAAAGTTGACATACCCGCCACACTCGCCGCATTCATGAAAGGAACCAAGGAGTCTGTGCCTATGTCCAAAGCATTCAGCGACTTCAAGGCTTTCCTTCTAGGAAATCCTAGGAAAATCTAGGAAAGCCTAGAAATCCTAGGTTCCTAGGAAAAACCTTAAAGAATCCACCAACCACTCTAAAACGCAAACGATTATGGCACCAGCAAGAGTAACACCAAGGAAGAAAAGCCCGAACAAGAAAGCGCTGAAGGTCATCAATTCCATCTTTATTGTGATGGCCACCACTTTGCTGATTTTGTTCTTCATGCCACGCGATTCCCAGTTCAACTACAACTATGAGGTGAACTATCCCTGGCTCTACTCCACCCTGATTGCCAACTACTCGTTTCCCATCTCCAAGGACAGCACACTCGTGAAACAGGAACTTGACAGTGTGATGCGCGCTTTCCAACCTTACTACGACATCAATGAACAAGCGGCAACCAATGCCAAACAAGTGCTTTCAGAGATGGTGGTGTCAAACGACAGGCTGACACCCGAGGAGGTGGTGCTCTATAAAAAACACATCGCCACAATTCTCGATACCATTTACGCTCACTATCTGGTTTCCACTGAGAACTACAACTACTTGAAGGAAGAGGAGATTAAGACAGTGAGACTGATATCCGGAAACACTGCCAAACATGTGCAAGTCAAGGATTTGTTCTCACCAAGAAAGGCCTATGAGTTTATCATGGGCTACGATACAGCTCACTACAGACGTCCATTGTTGCAACTCTTCGACATTACCCGCCTTCTCCAGGAAAACATCACCTATAACGAAACTAAATCCCTTGAGGAGCGCGAAGAACTGGGCAGGAATGTATCCACCACCCTCGGTATGGTCAGGGTTGGAGAGAAGATTGTGGACCGTGGCGACGTGGTGACACCAGCCATCTACAACAAATTGGAATCCTATAGGCAGGTAGTGGTCAAACACAAGCAGTCGAACTCCAACTACATCATCATTCTAGGACAGGCCACATTCGTCATCATCATCATCGTCATGTTGCTGACCTACCTCATGCAGTACCGTTCCGACTACCTCGACCAGATGCGTACGTCCATCATGCCTTTCGCTTTGATGACTTTCTTCATTATCATCGCCGAACTGATGGTGCAGTACAGTCTGCTCAACGTTGCCATTGTGCCCTTTGTCATGGTACCTCTCATGATACGAGTCTTCATGGACTCGAGAACAGCCTTTCTGGTACATGTTTCCATGGTGCTCATCATCTCGTCTTTCCTCCACTACTCCTACGATTTCGTCATTTTCCAATTACTGGCGGGAATGGTGGCGATTTTCAGTCTCAGCGAGCTCTCAAGCCGCGCCCAGTTGATGCAGACCGCGGGACTTGTGGTGCTCACCTACTGCACCATCTACACAGCCTACACCTTGCTGCATGAGAACAACGTGGACAAAGTGGAGATGAGATACTTCATCTATTTCTTCGCCAACGGTATCCTCCTTCTCTTCGCCTACCCCCTGCTCTGGTTCCTTGAGAAGGTGTTCGGCATGACATCCGATGTCACCTTGGTGGAACTGGTCAACCCCAACAGTAAACTCCTGCAGGAACTCACGACAAAAGCCCCTGGCACCTACCAGCACTCTTTGCAAGTAGCCAACTTGGTGTCGGAAGTAGCGAAAAAGATAGGAGCCGACACCCAATTGGCTCGAACAGGAGCCATGTACCACGACATCGGAAAGATGATGAATCCATCCTATTTTACAGAGAACATGCCGTCGGGAACAAGCAAGTTCGAGGGAATGGAACCGCAGCAGAGCGCACAAATCATCATCAGGCATGTCACTGACGGAGTTGAACTGGCAGACAAGCATCACCTGCCCAACATCATCAAGCGCTTCATACTCACTCACCACGGCAAGGGAAAGGCTAAATTTTTCTACAACACCTTCAAAAACGCCCATCCCGATGAGGACATTGACGAGAAGCCTTTCACCTATCCTGGCCCCAACCCGTCAACAAAGGAGGAAGCCATTCTGATGATGTCCGATGCCATAGAGGCAGCGTCAAGAAGCATCAGTGAATACACCGAGGATAGCATCAGCAAATTTGTCGACCGCATCATCGACGGACAAGTCGCTGAGGGATTCTTTCTCGAATCACCCCTCACTTTCAAGGACATCTCCATTGCCAAAGCCACCTTCAAGGAAAGGCTGAAAATCATCTACCACTCCAGAATCGTGTATCCAGAACTCAACGAGACCTCTAAGAAGCAAATAGAAAGCAACCTCGACGAGAACGGCAAGACCGCACTGGCCACCGCTAAAGCACTCGACGAGGCAGAAGCCAAGGATAAACCAGAGAACAAAGAGACCGACTCAGGCAACAACGAAGCTAATAACGTCAACAATGCCCAAGCCGACACCATGGACATAAACGTGAGCAATGCGGCCAATGCCAGCAACCAAGCCGAAAACGAGGGCGATGGCCAACAAAGCAAAACAGAAGGCACAGACGATTTGGGCGACACCAAACCCTTGCCCGAAGCAGACAACGGAATAGTTGTCACCAATCAGAGGTCTGCCCCAACATCCACTCCCAACGATGACGAGATAGAGGAAGAAGCAGACCCCAACGGACGCATCAAATGGTAATCTTACATCAATAATTGAAGGTGCTGCCTCCAAGGAACTCTCGCAAGAGCGAAGTGGGAGGCAGTTCTTGTTCGGGCAATGCCTTGAAGCAACGGAGGAAATGCTTCAGATGATGCGCTTCAGAGTATTGAGGCACATCCTCACGCACATTCTCGATGATTGACAAGGCATAGTTCTTGAAAACCGCCAACTCAAACAGCAATGCACTGTTGAACATCACATCTGCGTGCTCTGAGAACGGCATAATCCATTTCTCCTCACCCAATCTGACAGAAGGCCAGCGCTTGATGGTATCGACAGCCGACACACCACGATATCGGAAATCCCTCACGATACGGCGCACCAGACGATTGTCGGTGGTCGAGATGAAATGCTGCTTATCAAGTTTAATGCCCGTCAAAGCCGAGACAAAGACCTTGTATTTCTGCTCAGGGGGAATCTCGCTAGTGAGCAGAGGATTGAGCCCATGAATGCCCTCAAGCACCAATATCATGTTGTCGGTAAGGCGCACATGCTTACCCTTGAACTCACGTTCACCAGTGACAAAATTGTAGGTTGGCAACGACACATCCTCGCCAGCCAGTATCTGCGTGAGTTGTTGGTTGAAGAAAGGCAGGTCGAGTGCATAAATCGACTCATAGTCGTATTCACCCTTCTCGTCCAAAGGAGTGTGGTCGCGGTCCACAAAGTAATCATCCAGCGAGATGGCGAAAGGACGTATACCCGAAGCCGCTAATTGCACAGACAGACGCTTGCTGAAAGTGGTCTTTCCACTCGACGACGGACCAGCTATCAGCACTATCTTCACATTGCCTCTATTGATGATTTCATCGGCAATTCTGGCTATTTTCTTCTCTTGCAAAGCCTCGGCCACTTTGATGAGCGTACCTGCCTCTCCACGTTCGATGACTCGATTAAGCTCACCCACTGTACTCAAGCCCGTGATGCGCAAAAGTTTGTGTGTGTCCTTGAAATTGGCTAGCATCTTGTCCTGACGCACAATGTCGCAGAGACGGTCAGGATGTTCTTCCTCTGGCACCCGTAGAAAAATACCGTCGTAGTATTTCACCAAGTCAAACAACTTCAGATAGCCTGTGCTCGGCACCAACGGACCATAATCGAGGTCGATGGTGTCGCCCAGTTTATAGTACTCATAATAAATATGGCCCAAACTCTCCATCAACAGCGCTTTGCTCTCCAACTTACATTTACGGAAGAGCGGGATAGCCTCTTCAGCAGTCAGTGTGTAATGGACAAAAGGCATGTCAGCCGCCACAATTTCGTGCATACGAATTTTCAGGCGTTCCACATCCTGAAGTGTCACATCACGCCCGATATCAAGTTTGAAGAAATAGCCGTTCGACACCGTTGCCTCGAAATCGAGTTTGCCCTCCTCGTCACCATACACATCATCAACTGCTTTCATCAGCACCATGAAGAGTGAACGTACATAAACCTTCATGCCATTATAGCGAGTGTAGTCGAGAAACTCCACCTGCTTGTTCTTATAGACTCTGTAATCAAGCCCCTCAACACGATTATTGACGTATGCACAGAGGGGAGGATAGGGTAATTGTACACCGAATTTGTTATAAATATCAAAAATAGTCGTTCCAAATTCAAAATTACCAGTTTTTTTAGTATTTTTGCAAAGTATTTGTATCATAAAAAACTTATATAAAGGTTAATCAAGTAAAATTGTAGGATAAACACCAACGACAAGTACCTGTTACTCTGAAAACAGTGCATGACTTGCGTGTTCAAAAATACAATTTTTTTCTCACACAGATCTATTTATTCTGAAAAATATTTTCTTTTTATGGATTATTTACCATTTTTGACCCTTATTGGTTCGGTGGCCCTGCTCATGTACGGTATGAAAGTGATGAGCGAAGGCTTGCAGAAAATGGCTGGTAGCCAGCTGCGAAAAGTATTGGGAGCGATGACCACCAACAGGTTCACTGGATTGTTAACCGGTGCTTTCATCACCACCTCCATCCAATCTTCAACAGCCACAACGGTGATGACCGTGAGCTTCGTCAATGCAGGCATTCTCACATTGGCACAAGCCATATCAGTCATCATGGGTGCCAACATCGGCACAACAGCCACAGCATGGATTATGGTATTGGGAGGAAGTGGCAACTACATGGTGTTCGTAGTTTATGCCGCCATCACCGTCGCCATGGCATTGATTTATTCCAGCAAGAACAAACACAAGAACATCGGTGAGTTCATCATGGGATTGAGCCTTATGCTGCTTGGCCTCACCACCCTCAGCGCCAATGCAAAGAGCATGAACCTCGGTGAGAACGAAGCCGTCCTCAATTTCTTCGGTTCCTTGTCGGGATGGGGATATGGTTCCTACTTGCTCTTCCTGCTCATCGGTGGATTGCTCACTTGCGCTGTACAGAGTTCGGCTGCCATCATGGCCATCACCATGACACTCTGCTCCACAGGAGCCCTCGATATATATATGGGTATCGCATTGGTGATGGGTGAGAACATCGGTACAACCATCACCTCAAACATCGTTGCCATGTCGGCAAGCACCCAAGCTAGACGCGCCGCTATGGCCCACTTGATTTTCAACGTCTTCGGTGTTATCTGGGTGCTCTGCATTTATACCTATTTCGTTCGCTTCGTCTGCTCCATCGTAGGTTACGACCCGACAGCCCCCATCGCCGACAAGTCTATACTCAATGCCGTGCTGGCGGCTTTCCACACCAGTTTCAATGTCTGCAACGTATTGATACTCATCTGGTGTATCAAACCCATTGAAAAGCTCGTCTGCATGATTATCCCCGACAAGAAAGACGAGTCGGGCGATGACTACAGACTTCAGTTCATCTCTGGTGGTATTCTTTCCACTGCCGAGCTTTCCATCATTGCAGCCAAGAAGGAAATCAGTTTGTTTTCAGAACGCATGCGCAAGATGTTCGGCATCACAGCCAACCTCACTGAAATCACAGAGGATAAGGAATTCAGCAAGCAATTCGCAAGGGTGGAGAAATACGAGACCATCAGCGACAACATGGAGTTGGAGATAGCGAGATACCTCAACCTCGTATCAGAAGGCAGGTTGAGTTCAGAGTCCAAACTGAAGATACGCGATATGCTCAGACAAATCAGCGAAATAGAGAGCATTGGTGACAGTTGCTACCACCTCGCCAAGGAAATCAGCAACAACCGCGAGAAGAAGATTGCCTTCAACGAAAAGCAGCAAGGACACATCAAGGCCATGTTTGAGCTCTGCGACGAGGCCATCGACAACATGCAGAAGATTCTCGATGGCGACCGCAATTCCAAGGTTATCCGTGAATCGTACAACCTGGAGAACGAAATCAACCACTACCGTACCCAGCTCAAGAGCCAGAACGTACTCGACGTAAACAATGGGGTCTATACCTACGAGATAGGCACTCAGTACCTCAACATCGTCTGCGAGAGCGAGAAACTCTGCGACTATGTCATCAACATCGTTGATATCTGCATTCACGCCAACGAGAAGAAGGCGATTTAGCCTTGAACAAGGAAAGGAAGCCTAGGGCTACATAGAATCAATCCTATATCATCATAAAAGCGAAAGCCGTGGAAGGTTCCAATGACCTTCCACGGCTTATACTTACACGATAATCTCAGATAGATTAGAAGATATAAGTCAGAGATACCTGATGAGTCTGGTTCTTGAACGACTTGAACACTTTCTTGCCAGTAGAAACGGCGCTGCCATCCTTAATCTCCGAAGTCTCTCCCAATGGGAAACAATAATTGTAACCTATCTCAAGATGGCCAAGCAGACGCACACCAGCGCCAAGATTCCAACCGAACTCAGATTTCTTCAGTTCATACTGACGGGTTGCATCGCCCAAGTCCTTAAGGTCATAGGTCTTGCCATCGAGATTGAACGAAAACTGTGGACCTGTGGCGAAATAAACGCCTGCTAATGAGCCAAGTCCTACTTGATAGCGTACATTGATGGGAATGTCGATGTAGTTGAGGTGCTTAGTCATCTCAGCGCCACCTTCTTCCATTTTCAGGTTCCTTTGGTCAAAGAGCACAGAACCATCAACAGCAATACCGAGAGGAGTGGTGAATTGTGCAGTTGGACCAACGAAGAAACCTGTACGGTTGTCCGACTTGATATCAGACTGTGAGAAACTCACCTTGTTGATGTTCAGACCTCCCTTGAGACCGAACTTCAACTGTGCGTTAGCTGGCATGGCTACTACCATAGCCACAGCAAACAATGTAATGGATAAAATCTTCTTCATAGCGTATTGTTTTTAGTTTGTTATTGATGTCTCAATTTCCGTGTGACTTGATGAGGAAGCGACACATCGCATTCCTACCGTTTGCAAAGATAATGAGTTTTACTTAATAAATCTAACTCTCTAGAGATTTTTTATCGTCTTCTATCAATTTTAGCAGATGGTCAACCGCTTCTTCGGCCGGGATATTCTTCTCCACACATTCCTTTTTACGGTATAGACTCACCTTCCCCACCCCGGCGCCAACATAGCCATAATCAGCATCGGCCATCTCGCCAGGACCGTTCACGATGCAACCCATAATGGCAATTTTCAGACTCTTGAGGTGAGAAGTGGCGGCTTTGATGCGTGCTATCGTTGATTCCAGGTCGTAGAGTGTACGACCACAACCAGGACAGGAGATGTACTCAGTTTTTGTGAACTTCACTCGGGCTGCCTGTAGGATGGAATCAGCCAAGTCTGTCAGTTTTTCCTCGTTGAAACCGTCGTTTTTGATGACCAGTTGATGAGCCAAGCCGTCGATGAAGAGCGCACCCACAGCCATGGCGGCCTTCAGTTGCAGGAGTTCCCAGTCCGTTTCATGCAGTTCAATCGTCACTGTGTCGTCCGCTATTGCAGCCTTGGCTTCATGGCGCAACTTTGCACATTCCTCGATGGAATCGACCAAACGCCTAGCCACGGGGATTTCGCGTTCAGGAGCCTCGGAAAGCGAAACACGAATGGTGTCGCCGATACCTTCACAGAGCAAAGCTCCAATTCCGACGGCACTCTTGATGCGTCCGTCCTCACCCTCGCCAGCCTCAGTCACACCGAGATGCAAGGGGAAAGCCATACCTTCCTTATCCATCTGAGCCACAAGCAGACGCACCGTGCGCACCATCACCACCGTGTTGCTCGCCTTGATAGAGATGACCACGTCGCTGAACTTCTCCTTCACGCAGATGCGGAGGAACTCCATGCACGACTCCACCATACCCTCTGGAGTGTCTCCATAACGGCTCATGATGCGGTCGGAGAGTGAACCATGGTTCACGCCTATACGAATAGCACGATGATGCTCCTTGCAGATGTTGAGGAATGGCACGAAACGCTCCTCAATCTTCTGCAACTCAGCGGCATATTCCTCGTCGGTGTATTCGATATGCAGGAACTTGCGTCCCGGATCAACGTAATTGCCGGGATTGACCCTTACCTTGTCGGCATAAAGGGCAGCCACATCGGCTACAGCGGCATTGAAATGCACATCAGCGACCAAAGGGACATTGTATCCATCCTGCCGCAAGCCCTCGCTGATGTTCTTGAGGTTCTCTGCCTCACGGATGCCCTGGGTGGTCAGACGTACATACTCACCTCCAGCATCCACAATACGCTTGGCCTGTTCGATGCAGGCTTGGGTGTCAAGTGTGGAGGTGTTCGTCATCGACTGCAGCCTGATGGGGTTGGAGCCACCAAGCGGTGTGCCGCCTATCCTCACTTCCGATGATTTCCTTCGTGAATAATTGAACAAGTTCATGCCAGAAAAAGATTAGTTGGTCTTGTACTGGAATTTCAGCTCTGATAGTTCTGAATTGGCTTTCTCCACCTTCTTGCGCAGACTGGCCTTGTATTCAGTGAAACGGTCGGCCACCAATGGGTCGGTCAAAGAAATAATTTGCACAGCGAGAATGGCGGCATTCTGAGCGGCATTCACACCCACTGTGGCTACAGGAATACCTGGAGGCATCTGAACTATCGACAACAACGCGTCCATACCGTCAAGACATGAACCCTTGATGGGCACACCAATAACGGGCAAAGCGGTGTTGGCAGCTATCACGCCAGGGAGTGCGGCTGCCATGCCAGCACCAGCGATGATGACCTTGATACCGCGTGTCTGAGCGTCGTGAGCGAAACGTTCTACGGCATCAGGAGTGCGATGAGCGGAAAGAGCATTGATTTCAAACGGTACTTGAAGTTCGTCAAGCAATTTGGCAGCCTTCTCCATAATCGGAAGGTCGGAAGTGCTGCCCATGATAAGTGATACTAAAGGAGTCATTGTGTTATATAATATGCATTTACTAAAAATTCAGTCTGCTGATACTTGCTTCTGATTCCACACAATGGAGGATTTTCGACAAAGGTACAATAAAAAGTGGAAAAAAAGCCAACTCATATAGTTTATTTTGCATTTTTCATTTACAAAATAAACAAGAAAGCCTAAAGACGCCGAGTTTCGGAATGTACTACACTTCCTACACCATCCAAGTGGATAGCATGAAGAGCATGGCGCAAACAAAACCGACAGCAAAGCCTACCACCACTTGCAGCAGACTGTGCTGACGGAGAACCATGCGACTGGAACCCACCAATCCTGAGAGCAAAATCAAGATACATCCTGGAAGAAGGGGGTTGAAGAAAAAGAGGTTGCTCAATGCGAAATCCACCCCCGTCAGTCCACCCATACCCACCATGTGGATACTGATTTTCCATTTGAGGTTGATAAGGGTGCAAATGACCTGCGCGACCAAGGCTGCCACCACGATGTTGCGGATAAGCAAGGGCACGTGGGTCTTGTACATAAGGAGCAGACATGTGGCGTATGAAATAAGGGTCAGGACGTACGACACGTGAAGGTTCCTACGGTGTCCCATCTGCCAGCGCGACAACCTGTTGGTATGCTGGAAGACACGGATGCTCAACCAAGGTACAAGCACTGTGAAGCAAAAGACCACGAGGAGAACAAACAACTTGTAGTAGAGCGGAAAGAGCTTGAGATGACTGAACATAAAAAGCCCTATCAGCGACCACACAGGCACATAGAATGGTGAAAACACCATCGAGAGTAGCCTCGCCATCTGTATTTGCTGTTTGTCGGTCACGTCGTTATCTCCTTTCTGAGTCTTGCTTTGGGTATATTCATTTGGTCGCGGTATTTGGCCACAGTACGACGACTCACATTGTAGTTAAGGGCTTTGAGCATCTCGGTGATGGCCTCGTCTGGCAACGGTTTGCTTTTGTCTTCTTCATCCACTAAGCGCTGAATCTCGTTTTTCACCTTTCTGATGTTGATATCCTCGCCCTCGGCATTGGTGCGCGCCCTACTAAAGAAATGTTTGAGCGGATACACACAGCCATCGATGGTGGCGTACTTGCTGTTGCAGACACGTGACACCGTCGAAATATCGAGTTTGGCGCGGTTGGCCACATCTTGAAGAATCATAGGACGGAGTTGGTCGTCATCCTGCGTGAGGAAGAACTCCTTCTGCAGTTCGATGATGGCCTTCATGGTCTTATAGAGCGTGTGGCGTCGTTGGTTGATGGCCTCAATGAACATCTTGGCAGAGTCAGCGTTCTGCTTCATGTAAGCGTAACCCTCTTTTTCCCACGGGGGCAACGTTTTACCACTCTTCTCGCAATTCTTAAGTTTATCGATGTAGTCTCGTCTGATATGGAGCGGAGGGATATTCCCCTCATTGAGCCTCATGCGAACTTCACCTTCCTCTATCTCGATGATGAAGTCAGGGATCACGGTCATCACTGTGTCAGACGCCGATTCATTAAGGGCTATACCTGGACGTGGGTTGAGGTGGGACACACCTTCAACAACGGCACTCATCTCCCCAGAAGTGAGGCCAAGACCTTCCATTATCTTGTCGAAGTTTTTGTTGACAAAGGGAGTGTAGTAGTCGGACAGAACCTTCCGCTCAAGTTCAAGCAGAGAACGTTTTTTTTGCACAGTATCATTCTCTGCCTTGGGAAGTTGAGAGAGAATCCTGTCTATCTGAAGGAGAAGGCACTCCCTGAGGTCGCGAGCGCCGATGCCTGGTGGATCGAACTGCTGAAGGATATGCAAGGCACGCTCCACTTCTTTCTCCGACACATCCCGGTTGTGGTAGAAAGCTAATTCATTAGAGATGTCGAAGAGCGACTTTTCGATAAACCCGTTGTTGTTGAGCGAACCGATAAGATACTCTAACAGATACCGAGTATCCTCATCCACGTCATACTCACCAATCTGTGTTAACATATCCTCGATGAACGAACCTGTGTCGCCAATCGGCACTTCCGAGTTTTTCTCAACGCCATGATTAGCGATATTTACATCATCATCGGAATAATAGCCTATTTCATTTCCATTGGGATCAAGCGTCTTCATGATTTCCTCTGATGTGTACCCCTCGTCTGCCGTGTCTTCGGTGTCCACATCATATCCATCATCTACACCCCCTCCCTCGTTGCCTTCACCTCCTTCGACATCGTCTATGCGTCCTGCCTCAAGGGCATCGTTAGTGTCAACTTCATCCTTCACTCTCTCCTCTAGACTGGTCAGGGGAAGTTCGGTAAGGCGAACCAGAAGCAGTTGCTGTTGGGTGAGTTTCTGCTTTTGGACCATCTCCTGTCCCTGAACCTGTGTCTGTTGTTGTTTGTTTGGCATGACGAGTTATGATTTATTGAATACAATTGATGCGAATATAGCAAATTAACTCCAGCAATGTGGATTTAATTTGCTATTGTGAGAGATATATCCCGAAAAGACATCATCTCATCTTTTTGGAGTCATTTTCTGCCCCCGAGATACACCATGATGTAGTAGATGAGTGTAGCGAGTGAGCTGAGGGCGGCCACGACGTAGGTGTAGGCAGCAGCCTTGAGCGCATCAGTAGCAGCGGCATGGGTTGAACCGCTGGTCATACCGCTCTGCTCCAGCCATTTCAGTGCCCTGCGACTGGCATCGATTTCCACAGGCAAAGTGACGAAAGCAAAGAGTGTGGTCAAGGAGAAAAGGATAATGCCTATCAGCAACACGGTAGAATTACCTGTCCAACTCAGCAAAAGCATGCCAGCAAGCAACACCCAAGTCATGAAACTAGAAGCGTACGACACCGCCGGCACCAATTTCGAACGAAGTGTCAGCGGTGCGTAGGCGCGTGCATGCTGTATGGCATGGCCACATTCATGTGCGGCCACAGCAGCTGCCATCACACTATTGCTCGAATAGACACCCTCACTTAGATTCACCGTCTTGGTGGCGGGATTATAATGGTCGGTCAGCATACCCGATGTGCTGGTCACCTGAACATCTGTAATGCCGTTCTCATAGAGCATTTTCAACGCCACTTCGCGGCCGGTCAGACCACTGAAGGAACGAACCTGGGAGTATTTCTTGAACTTGCGCTGCAGATTGGCCTGAACCAGCCAACTCACCAATGCGATTCCGATGAACAGAATCCAGTAAATGGCTGTACTTCCTAATGATATTCCCATAAGTAATATGATTAATGAAATTATCTAATAGTGTCAATACAAATTCCCTACTCTATAAAGATGCCTTTAGCCCACAGAATCTATCACCAATCTTCAATTATTTCTCACGAATAATCGTCTGAGCCCTGTCGGGTCCTACAGAAACGATGGCGATGGGGGTTTCCAATTCCTGCTCCAAGAAGGCAATATAGTCTTTGAAAGTCTGTGGGAACTCATCCTCGCTCTTCACCTCAGAGAGGTTAAGGTTCCAGCCTGGCAGTTCCTTGTAAACGGGTTCTATGCCGTCGCTGATGTCGTAGGGGAAGTAGTCGATGACCTCGCCATTCTTGAGTTTGTAGGCCACACAAGCCTTCACTGTAGGAAATCCGTCGAGCACGTCGCTCTTCATCATGATGAGTTTAGTCACACCATTGATGATGATGGCATATTTCAGTGCCACCAGGTCAATCCAACCACAACGGCGCTCACGACCTGTGACAGCGCCATACTCATGGCCGATAGCGCGGATTTTAGCACCTGTCTCGTCAAACAGTTCTGTGGGGAAAGGACCTGCGCCCACACGGGTACAGTAAGCCTTGATGATGCCATAGACATCGCCTATCTTGTTGGGGCCCACACCCAGTCCTGTGCAAGCACCTGCACAAATGGTGTTGGACGAGGTCACAAAGGGATAGGAACCGAAATCGATGTCGAGCATCGTACCTTGTGCACCCTCGCAGAGAACGCTCTTGTTGGCTTTGAGCAAGGCGTTGATTTCGTGTTCGCTGTCCACCAAGGGGAACTGACGAAGATATTCTATGCCCTCGAACCATTTCTTCTCCACTTCAGTGATATCATAGTCCGTGAAGTCCAAGGCGCGGAGCATCTGCTCGTGTCGTGCTTTGTGGGCTGCATATTTCGCCTCGAAATTATCGAGGATATCTCCCACGCGAAGACCATTGCGGCTCACTTTGTCTGTATAGGTCGGACCTATGCCTTTACCAGTGGTACCGACTTTGTTCTTGCCTTTCTGCGCCTCGTAAGCCTGGTCGAGGATACGGTGTGTAGGCATGATGAGGTGTGCTTTCTTGGAGATGTGAAGACGCGATTTGAGTTCATGACCAGACTTCTCCAATGCCTGTGCCTCTTCCATGAAGAGGTCGGGTGCAAGCACCACTCCATTGCCAATAATATTAATCTTGTCGCCTTGGAATATTCCAGAGGGAATAGAGCGCAAGACGTATTTCTCACCTTCGAACTCAAGGGTATGACCCGCATTCGGGCCACCTTGAAAACGTGCCACTACATCATACTTTGGGGTAAGCACATCGACTACCTTGCCTTTGCCTTCGTCACCCCACTGCAGACCCAGGAGTACATCAATTTTTTCCATGTTGAATGATTATGTGTTGTTGTGTTATATTTTATTTGTTTATTTTCTCTTTTATTGGAGTTTTTCCTTGTTCCTTCACCCCACTTTTCGCCACAGCATCAGCCTTAGGCTTAGAAGATTTCTTCTTGTCGAGCCTCTTTTTTCGCCGATTGATATTGGACAGGCATTTGCTACAGAGCCCCGAGACGGTCAACGAGTACATAGATGGGTGAAAACGTTTGACAGACATCTCCTTGAGAAGCCTGCCCATGCTGTCGTTGCTGAAGCGTTCCAGCTTGCCACATTCAGTGCAGGCTTTATAGAAGTGGACCTGCCCTGGGATGTTTCGCTCGTAATACACCTTTGAGGGCATCTGGTTGCGCACCACCAGACCTATCCTCGCAAGCAAGTCAAGGGTGGTGTAGATGGATGCCCGACTTACCCTGAACTGCCCCTCCAGACGCTGGTAAAGCTGGTCGGCATCAAACAACCCGTCGAAGGAATAAACGGCATCGAGCACGGCATAACGTTCTGGCGTCTTGCGCTGGTGATGTTCCGACATGTAGTCTGTCAGCTTCTTCCTCGCTTCCTCTTTCAACGCGCTCTCATCTATGTCCTTAATCGGAGCCATATCTGTTCCAAATTACAAATTTACCACTTTTACACGATAGAACAAACTATTGGGCCTGTTTTTTATCCTTCATTCTCAAGATACTCCAGATAAGGACGCAATTCAGCCACCCTGTCAAAGCCAGAAGCCCTTAAGGCTTCCAAGGTATAGCGCCATCCCGACTCCGACAAAGAGGCGAATTGCAACAAAGCCTTCCAAGCAACATCGCGGAGAGGAGAGGGGTTGGAGAGCCAACTTATGGTACTTAGGGCATGGTCGACCAGTTCCTCTGCCAATCGGCCGGGAAGTTCCTCCTTGCGCATCAAGCGGATGATGGTATGGTAACCACACATCTGCACAAACTCGCCTTCTGAGGCCATCCACTGGAATGCCTTCGGCAAAGCATAGGGAAGATGCTGGAACAAGTTCACGCTCGCAACGCCAGCCATCTCTGCCGTAGAGATGCTCTCTACCCAGATGTCTGCGATTTCGGGATAGAAAGTCGTGACGGGTTGCAGTAAGGTGGCGACAATCTTTGATTCGCGGACATCTTCTTTCCACAGTTCCTGAGCCAATTCATGGTCGGCTTCAAACTCGCTGGCAATGGCTTGTAGACGGGGCAGTTCGATGCCGAAGTTCAGACGATAACCAATGCCAGCGTCGCGCATGGATGTGGACGCCATGCCATTCATGTTGGCACGGAACTCCTTTTTCAGTTCGCGGATTTTCTCTCGGGTCTGTTCTGTCATCGCCTATATTGATAGTGGGTGGTGGTGTCGGGGAAGTCCGGGTTAGCCTGACTATTCGTTCACGTAAGGCAAAGTGGCGTAGTCGCTGCTGTAGCGGAGCATCTGATGGTCGTAGGCCTCGGTATAATCCAACTTGATGTCGGAAATCTCGCCATTGGCATCTTTCTCCACTCGGTACACAGGATTGATGAAGCCCTTGTAAGGAGCAAGATTGAGGCGGGCGTAACGTTCGAGCACCTCCTTGTGCAGCTCGGGGTCGATTTTCACACCGTAGGTCTCCACCAGCGACCGGGCGGCTTCGAAGTCGCCCGTACTCTTGATGCGTTGGATTTCAGCAAGCAATTCACCGAAGAGGTCGCGAAGACGAGCGTAATCATTGATTTTCACAAAGGTTTTGCCGTCGCGTTTCACCATCTCCACGACGTTGTCCTTCTTTCCGTGGTCGTAGGCCCAGCGGGCAATCACCGCACGGTTGCGCATATGAGCCTCCTCTATCTCGTTGCCAAGGTTGATGCGCACAAGTTGTGTCATCAAACCGTTCATCATATAACTGTAGTACTGTGCCTTGTAGGCTTCCTTGTCTGGTACCAGACCCAATTCAACCAGTTTGTCGTCGGCGATATAGTAGAGACCGAAGATGTCGGCACGTGCCTCCTCAATGGTGGAACCATAGGCTTTAAGAGTGTCGGTGCTCACGCCAGGCAGCAGTTTGCCCGAACCATGACCCAGGCACTCGTGCAGGTCGGTGTGGAGGTCGTCGGTCAAGTCGCCGTATTTGTCCATCAAGGCAATTTCTTCGGCCCCATAGGCAAACTCCTGTGTAAAGCCGTTACCACGGGCAGCCTTATTGTAGGCGTCGGTGAGATTGCCGATGGTCACCGACTTGGAGCCATGCTCTTTCCTCACCCAGTCGGAGTTGGGCAGGTTGATGCCTATGGCTGTGGAAGGATAGAGGTCGCCAGCGAGGATGGCCGCGGTGATGACCTTGGCAGTGATGCCTTTCACTTCCTCTTTCTTGAAACGAGGGTCGCAAGGGGAATTATCTTCAAACCACTGGGCGTTCTGACTCAAGGTCTCGGTTCTCTTGGTAGCCTCCAAGTCCTTGAAATTGACGATTGACTCCCAACTGGACTTCAAGCCAAGAGGGTCGCCGTAGCTTTCAATGAATCCGTTGACGAAATCCACACGCGAGTCCACATCGCCAACCCAAAGGATGGAATACTCGTCAAAGGTGCGGAGGTCGCCAGTCTGGTAGAACTCGATAAGCTTGTCTATCACTTGTTGCTGCTTCTCATTCTCAGCAAACGGCTTGGCTTTCTGCAGCCAATAGATGATGCGTGCTATGGACTGGCCGTAGAGGCCGTTGGCAGTCCAGCGAACCTCACGAATAGTGCCGTCGCTGTCCTTTACCAGACGGCTGTTCATACCAGTCATCACAGGATGAGGGTCGTCGATGTCGCGCTGGTTATTGTAGAACTCCTCAGCCTCTTCCTGACTGACACCGCTATAGTAGTTCTCGGCAGAGGTCAGCAGCAAATCAACGCCATCTGCCTGGTTCACGCGCTTGGGCATCACCTGAGGATTGAAAATCACGGGACACAGTACATCACACAGCTGGGCGGCGCTTTGGCCTTCTGCCAGTGGCAGTTTGGAGGCGGGAAGACTCATCACTGCCTGACGGAAGAATTTCTCGCTGAAGCCAGGGACGAACTTTTCACAGCCATAATGATGATGGATGCCATTGGAAAACCACACACGCTTGAGATAGACTGTCAAAGCCTTGAAATCATCACTTTGCCGGTTGCCCTGATAGTCGGTGTAGATACTCTCCAACACCTTACGGATGCGGAGGTTGTACTTTCCATTCTGGTCATAGAGAATATCACGACCTTGTAATGACGCCTCTGTGAGATAGTAAATGTACTTCTTCTGCTGAAGGGTGAGATTCTCAAAACCCTCCACCTTATAGCGAAGCATCTGAAGGTCTGCGAAACGCTCGTCGTTATACACGAACTCCTCATTCACTTGTGCTGCTGCTCCAAGAGGGGCAGCAGCAAGAAGGGATGACATAATCATTGTCCTTAAAGTTATTTTCATATAATGTCTTGATTATTCGGAATTTTTCCAAATTTTCCAACCCAGCCAGTCACTCTTTCTTCTTCGACCGTTTCTTCTCGCGCTCCGACACGATGACAGCATAACTCTGATTATGCTTCAGCCGATATTCGCGAGGGGTCACACCTACATACTTGTAGAAAGCCGCATAGAAGGACTGGCGGTTAGAGAAACCTATTTCCTTGCTGATTTCATCCATTGACTTGCGCACATCAGTCCGCTTGTCTGCCAACAAATAACGTGCGTCTCGGATTCGGTATTGATTGACCAAGCTGGAATAGTTGCATCCAAACCTTAGGTTAACCACTGCCGATAAGTAACGAGTGTTGGTTTCTAAATCTGCTGCCAGTTGTTTGGCTGAATAATTAGGGTCCTTATACTTTTTACCAACAATTAGGATGGACAGGATTCGTTCATACAAATCATCAACTACCGCTGGACTGATCATCTGCCTGTAAGGTGCTTCTTTCTCCACATGTTGGGTGAGGTTGTATTTTTTCCTCTTGCCTTCATCCTTTTTTCCACCTGATTCTTTCTTCACATGTTCAACCATATTGATAATATTTTTGGGATTAGTTGCAAATTAACTGATTTTTAACGATGTTTGCAAATAATCTACCAACTTTTTTATCAGAAAATATTATTTTTTTCAATTTTCTTAGTCACAACGTTTTGACCTTGTCGGTTCTTGCGTTTTTCCAAGAAAATCTGTCCAGGTGCAGGTCTGCTGATTCTCGTACCATCGACACTATAGTATTCTACATTACGGCCTTCCTCATCCCAATCGGAAGATTCCACGTCATGGATGGCTGTAGAACTTGCGTTAAAACGTATCTGGGTGCTGCTCAGCACAATAGGAATCTGGTTTAAGGCTATACCACCCACCATATCCGGTTCTCTCCACTCGCTGTAGCCATCCTCAAGGGTAATTAAGCGAAGCGTGTAATTGCCATCGGGATAACTGCGGGGAATAAGGCATAACTGCCCACCAAACTCTATGCCCACGGTGTCTACCACACCGTAATAAGCATCGAGTTCAACAGTCATATCTTCGGTATTCTCCGTACATACATTCTCAAGGAATTGACCATTATGGTCGAACAATCCCACTCCGATGGTATAGGTATGGGTGGTGTTATAATAATTGTAGAATTCACCTAAGAACACCTTGAAGTCGCTATTGCGCAGGGTATTGCGCATAAACACTGCAAGAGGTTGATAGCAATACACTGAGGTTTGCCGCACCACCTCATTGTCCGCCTTCGGCAATTGTATACCAATAATGGCACACTGGTCCTGTGAGAAAGTGTATGTGGTGTTCTTTGGATTCATATAAGGGATTGCATAGTAAGCGTCGGAACCGCCACCCCATCCCCAGTTCACGTGAAGATAGCCCCTGGCATCGATGCCATCGAGGATGAAGGAATGCCCTGCGCCATCACCCGACCCACCTGGATCACTCACGGCGCCCATCTGAACGGGACGACCAGCCATAATCTCGTCGTAAATCAACTGGTTCCATTCTTCCTGTGTGGCGTAGCACTCACGGTAAACCACGGCAAGACTGGCTTTGCTGTACCCGAAAATCTCGTAATAGGCCTGCATGGCATCACTATCAAAGGCACCACTGCCATCGATTGCCAGCTGCATATCCACAGATGCACAGGCCGCAGCACAAAGCAAGGCCACTGCATTTTTCTGGGCTGTGGAACTGCTGGAAGAGGCCTTCACGGGCATATTACCATAGTCGAAAGTAATGTCCTTGAAATTGAATGAACCTGCATTCTTGTTGCCAGACACATTCCACTTCTTACTGCCTGTATAAACAGGTTGAACGGGATAACGGTAATAGCGCATAATCTGCGACATGGCAGTTGCCACACAACCAACGGGACATGAACTGCCACCCGACTTGGGAATGAGGCTGTTATAAGGTGAATATTGCGACCACTTGGAATCTATCATTTCGGGAACCACCGTGAACGAGGCTTGACGAATCATCTCCTCCACATCTGGCGCTTCTTCCAAACCGAGACGAACATCCTCCACATAATCATCGAACGAACTGAGCATGCGGCGAAGGGCCAAGGGCATATCATCTCTGTAACGGAAAGTACCGGTATCTGAGTAGCCCAAAACCAAAGGAAAGGCATCGTCGCCCGAGACAAGCACAAAACCGTCACCACCGACAGCGTTGAAGACATAGTAGGAAGGATAGCGGGAAGTGGCACCATGCAAGCCGTTCACTTCCATCTCTTGTGCCACGTATTCCACGTCAACTTTCATGGCGCGGTCCTTATTCAAAAAACCTTTTGCTATCTGTTGCGCACGGTTGTAGTCAATAGGTCCTGCTACAGCCACGGCAACAGACATCACTAATGCCAGAAAAGAACAAATTCGTTTCATAAGTCTTATTATGTATGATTCTGACGGCAAAATTAGCATTTTATTCTGAATTACAGAAAAATATAGTGTCCTTATTGAGAACTATTCCCTTAATGAGAAAAACCCCTCCCCCTTCCATCTAAGGGGAGGGGCAGGGGTCTTAATTGTTAACCGAAAATACGATTGATTGAGGGCAGAGCCAATGGTCAATGTTCAATGGCCAATGTCACTTACTTCACATACACTTTCTTGGTGCTTCCGTCACTCATACGAAGGATGTTCACACCTTTGCTGAGGCTGTTCGTCCGCACACCCGACAGGTTGTAGATGGCGGTCACTGTGGCTTCCTCGCTGCCCATGTCGGCAATACTGTTCTCAAGGTTCGGATCCTCAATCGTGTTGAGTTTGCACAGCAGAAGCAAGAACTCCTCATAACCACCGCCATTGGCTCCATTGTTCTGGAAACGAAGGATATAATTGCCAGCCTCGGTCACCTCAAAGTTGAGTTCATAGGTTTTGGCTGAAGTCAAGTTGGCACTTGTCGAGCCATTGGCGTTAGGAGCTGAACGATAGACCTCCGACTCTGCCACCAATGTGTTGTCAGCTTTGAGCACCTGAGCCTTGTAGGAAGGATATTCTTTCCAAGCGGCGTTGCAGAACGTCAGTTTGTACCAACCGGGTTGAAGCGCGAGCCTGTAGTTGCTCAGACGACCATACTCGGCATAACCCTCACGCCAATAGAGCGCCTTGCCTTGATAGCCACTGAATCCGACAAAGGTACGGCCTCCACTACTATAGGAGTTTGGATAAGAGTGAGTGTCGTTGTTTTCCTGTACGGTTTGCCAACCTGGGGGAAGGGTACCAGCCAACACTGATGTGAAGTCGAGGCTATAGACACTCGTCACATCTTCGAAGACGGGACGGATGGTCACCGATTGCTCTGGCATCGTGAAACTGCCATTGACGACGCTCACATTGCCTAAGACCACTTCCCATCTCTTGAACACAAAACCCTCTTCGGGCTCGGCATCAAGGGTGATGGTCTCACCTGCCTCTGCCTTCACATGGCTGGCAGTGGCTGTTCCTCCCTCACTGTCAAGGATGGTCACGTTATAGAGGAAACATGGCAGGATAGCGCACTTGCTCAGCACAAAAGAGGACTGGGCATCACCAGTGAAACGCAGCACATAGTTGCCAGCCTTTCCCACAGTGAATGTCATGCTAACCTGGGCATCATAGGCGGTTTTCTCTTCACTGGCTATCACATTTTCCTCTGCATCCTCGATGCTGACCGTATATTTGACAATATTGTCGGTCAGGGAAGCACTGTTATTGTTGAACACCACTTTGTAATCGCCTTCCTCAAGTGTCAGAGGATAGTCGGTCAGTGTACCGTAAGTGAGTGTAGGTGTTGCACCACTCCATGCCAAGAACTTGCTGCCTGTTTCTGCAACGGTAAGCACACCGCCTTCACTGGCTACCCATCCTGCGGGTAACTCATTATCGGCAGTCTCGCTGATGTCGAGTTTCATGACATCATTATGCTGGTCAGCAGGTCTGTAAATCACTTGGTCGATATAGATGTTCATACCACCGCTGTTGCGCAGCATCAGACTGTTGCCACCCTCCTTCAACTCGGCTGTGAAAGTGGCTTCTTTCCACTCGTTGGTATTGGTTTTGGCGAAACGAAGACTGCTTGACTTGCCGTTCAACTGAACAACCATGGAACCTGCGCTCGATGTCATCAGATAGCGGACTGCGATGGTGTATTCACCTGGATGCTTGATGAACACTGAGTCGCGGAGAGAAGCGGAAGTGTTGGTACCCATATCCATGAAGCCCATGGCTGCATGACCACGCACATTGGGATACCATGCGTACGGGTTGGTCACACAACTCTTGATGTTCCTGTAGTCCATGTTCTCGGCTTCCTTCACCAACTCACCATAGTATTCCTCGGGTTGACGTGGCAGGTCTGCGCTAAGAGGGGTGTCATCGACCATATCAGTCAAGCGGTCTGTGCCATTGCCCGAGCAATTGATATTCACCTCAATAGGTCCCATGTGACGTAGACTGAGGGTATAGGTGCCTGTTGTCTCATCCCATTCCTCGGAGGGTGTGCCAAGAGTGGCGTTCACACGACGTTGGGTAGTATAAGAAGGTTTGGTGGCAGCGCCATGGATGGTCACCTTATCGATAACCGTTGTCATGGAGTCCATACGGTAGTTGTTGAGATAGAGGTTGATGTGGTCGGCATACTCATGGATAATACCATTGCCGAACTTGCTGTACTCCAAGTCAATGCTTTCGCAGGTGTTGTAGCGAAGGGGAACGTTGGCAGAAGCCGTGGTGGCTTTCCTGAAATAGCTGAATGGATAATAGGTCACCAATTCGTTCTTGTGGCGGGCCACATAGAGGTCACCAGTGCTCACTTCCTCATAGAGTTTGTTGAATTCCTGCACTTTCCTGGCTTGTGAAGACCAGCGGCTGCTGTATTGGGAACGTTTTACCTTCACAGGGATGGCCTTCGACAGTTCATCGTAGCAGTCAATGACCACAGGGATGGCTTGGTAGCGGCCCGTCTTCTTGAAATAGCAGAGATTGTCCATCCATTGACCGTTGCCCTTGTTGAACGGGTCTTTCTGCTTATACAACCCATCGTACAGGTCACCGATGGAAGCGTATTTCTGTTCGTCGTTACCACTGTTGTTGTCATTGATGATGACCACCTTGTTGCGGGCCAACACTTCCTCGCGTGATGGAATATACATGGTGCCGTCGATGATTTTACGGAACATATCGAGCCAACCGTTGTCGAAAGCTTTGTAGGTACCCCATCTGCGGCGGGTGAAGCCATTGACAGTGGTGGTACTCAGTTCCTGGAAGTCCTCTGTCCAGATAAGCTCAGGACCGTCCCAAACAGCGCCACCGTTGATGCATGTCTGCTCCATCACAGTGCCGTAGCCAGCGGAATTGGGATATTTCTTGCCGTTGTTTTCACCCAAGAGAGAACTGAGCGCACCATTCCAACCGCAGTTGTCGTAGCGCACGCCATAGTTCTTGGCAAGACCCGAGATGAAAGGAGCGATGGTGACACTCTCGTTGTTGTAGAAACAAGAGGAGGTGGTGTACTTATAGAGCCAGAGGCATGCCTCGGGGTAGTCCTTGCAGGCCTTGAGCAAAGCGGCATTGCGCTTCATCATTCCATTGGGATTGAGGAGATGCGACCAGATATTGCCGCAGAAACTGATGATGAGCATACCACCGTACTTATGGTGCATAGGCACGAGTTTGGCAAACAAGGCGATACGAGATGCCTGTGTGCTCGAACTCTTGTCGTTGGGTTCGTCGAAGCCCCAGAATTGCTCCGCGTAGTTCCATCCAAGGAAGTTCTTATAATGCTTGAAGAAATACTCGAAGGTGTCGAGGTCGTTGTCTTGGATGTGTGTGTGACCACCACTGGCAGGCTGGCAGGTAAACCAGACGTTATTGGCGCAGCACACAGACGCCCATGACTTGTAGGTCAGCACAGCGTTCTGCGGCATCTTATACACATTCTTCTCGGTGTCGTACTGGCAAGACAGCGAGAGATTGAAGCAGACGTAAGGACGTACGTCCTCAGGAATGAGGTCGATAATTTTCTGCGGGTCGGCGTTGTTCCACACATCGATATGAATCAGCCACATCGGGTGCTTGGAATCCACAGGACGACGCTCTTGGGCTGTAGCGGTAATCGTGAACAGCGTCAGCAGAAGCATCAACAAAGTTTTCAGGGGTTTAATGGAATAGTTCATAGTCGTTATGAGTTATTGTTTGTTTCTGAATGCAAAAGTATCATATAAATCCACACCAACGAGCCATTCATCGTAATAGATTTTTTATCAGATGTATCATTTGCTAAAAGTCTGCCTTTTTCAGAATTATCGGAACAATTGGATTACGCTGAATGCTCTGCACAAAAAAACAGAGCATTCAGAATTATCCGAATGCTCTGATTTCTTTCCGTATAGCAGTCAGCCTAAACTAACTGAAAATAGGAACTAGAAACTTAAGCGTTTCACACTGCGAGTCTTGCCATTGGCCATCTTCTGGCGCTCAACGACAATGCCTTTCGACGAAGCGTCAGTAGCCTTGCCATCGATGGTATAACGCTCTACGCCTAATACCTCTGCATCATCTTCTACAGAAGAGATACCTGTGGATACTTGGTTGAAGAACAACTTTCCATCATGGATATAGGCATGGATGAGATTGTTTTTCTCACCACCACCCGACACATCTGGGAGGATGAAATTGTCGTAGCCATCCTGAAGGCACATAAAGCGAAGGTAATAGTCACCTGCAGGGTATTTCTTGCCACTCAACTTGCAATACGCACGACCATACTCCGAAAAACCAGACCAGGCTGGGTAATTCATAGTCACATACTCGTTCTTGCTGTTGGACTCGTCCAGCACGTTCTCCAAGAGATTACCTTCAAGGTCATAAAGACCGATGCCGATGGTGAAACGATTGGCGTATGGACTCATGTTGTAGAATTCACCAAGAATCACAGTGAACGAGCCGTCAAGGTCAATGGATGTGGCCTCGGTAGTTAGAGGAGTCATAAGATAGAGACGATGCTGGCGCGGGGTTTCTTCCACTCCATCGTAGTCGGGCTGGATGCCGACAACAATGCTCTGGTCCTCAGAGAACTGGTAGTTGCCTCCGTCCATCACGTTGATGGCATAATAAGCGTTATACCGTCCGTCCCAGCCCCAATTGACATGGACGAAATCATTGGAGTCGTAACCGTCAATCACGTAGGAGTGTCCACCTGCATCACGTCCTGACCCAGAGGCAGAAGCAGCAGAAAACTGGAAAGGACGACCGGCGCGGAGTTCGCGCTTGATGACATTGTTCCATTCCTCTTGAGTGGCATAACAGTCACGGTAAAGCAAGTCGATGGTGGATGCCTTGTAACCGAAGTTGGTGTAATAAGCGCGGATGGCGTACTGGTCATGGGTGCCACTGGAGCCGGCGCCGTAATTCATACGGCAGGCTACACCGCAGTCGTAGCACAACTTGGCAATGGCATCGCGTTTCTCGACATTCTTGAAGAGAGTTGGATAACTGTCTTGCAACAGGTCCCAACGATAAGTGCTTTGGGTGAAATCCACTTCAAGTACACCACCGGCGTTTTCTGAGGTATAGGAAACAGCACCTTTGCCTGTGGCTGGCCAATGCCATTTGTACATGATCTGTGCCATGGCTGTTGCCACACAGCCTACTGGACAGTTGCCTTGACCGCCCTTTGGAGATGGACAGTAATAGTTGTAGGGGGCATCCTGACCCCAGCGGGTGGTCATCAATGGAGCGACAATCACTGTGGCTTCCTCGTCGGCAAGCTTTACTGCAGGAGCAAGTCCTTGACGCACATCTTCCTGATACTCGCTGCAGAACTCCAAGAAACCGATAAGGCCATCAGGCATGTCTCCATCGGCAGGGAACACTCCCGTATCGGAGTAAGCGAGGATGGACGGCATATTGTCGTCAGCCGCGACAATGACGAAACCTTCTCTATCGTCGGCATTGAAAATATAATAGGCATCAGAACCGCCTTCACCCGTGATTCTGCTGTTCACCTCCGTTGGTATCCCGACAGGAACAACGTCGATGTCGGCCTTGCGGATGGCGCGCAGCGTCTTTTCTGCCTTTTTCTTAGCCTGAGCTGGTGTGATGGGATTGGCATTAACCGAAAGCGTCAACAGGGAAAGGCTTAGCGTGAGTATAAGTTTATTCATAGAGATGTCCTAATTGATTCTCTGGTTGATAATAGATAAAGATAATCTCTGAAATAATAGGGTGATGAAATAGTGAAAAAGGTGGACGCAAGTCTGGAAGGATCATGCGTCCACCTTTTCAGATTGAATTGCTATACTTTGCGATTACCTGTACAATACAGGAGTATAGTTCAAAGGATTGACATTGGTTCTATCCATCTTAACCGACTTCTTGGTCACGGCCTTAGCGCCTTTGGCCATGGCATTACGCTGAGCCTCGGCAAGACGAGCATTCACAGCTGCACTCTTAACTACAAGAGTTTCAACACCACTTCCGAACGAACCGGCTGAAACATAGTAGTTCACAAGGAACTTGAATGTACCAGTCTCTGCATCGTATGAGCTCTGTCCTTGTTCTGTCGTTCCGGCAGCGGTCACATAGTCTCTCACGTTCACCATACCATAAGATGAATGAACATAACCAGTTGGCTGGTCATCAACAAGAATAGAACCGTCCTCTTGGAATTCGAAGAAGAAGTCAACGTCATAGCCCCAGTGTTCAACCTTGAAACGGTTGGGGTTGCTGTCACTGCGCAAGATGTTAAGATCTGCATCCACATAAGGCTGTTCATTGCCTTCATCATCCGTTTCTGTGAAGAACACTGTGTAGGTAAAGTCACCTATTGCCCATGGAGAGAATGTTGGAGCGGAATCGTTAGGATTCTGGTACTTGAACTCAGTATAGTCATATTCCTGTGCTTCACCATCAGCGTCATATCCTATCACGACAATTGTGTAGGTGCCTGTAGGAGCGTCAGCGGCCATAGGAATAAAGGTGGAACCACCAAATGTGTAGTCTTCGTCTTCAATCTCAGCAAGCTCCATGTCATAGCCCTCAGCCTCACCGCTGAGAATTGCAGTCAGAGCTTCAGAGGTCAGTTTGTCCTGTACGAGGAAAGCCTTGGCAGAGGCAATATCCTCACCAAACATACCACCGGCCTTAATCTCCTCAGAACCATCAGCACTGATGAACTTGCCAAGGTAGGTGGCTGCCACAGCGTAGTCAGCAATGACACCGCCAGGAAGAGCGATAGCGAACAGACCATTGTTGTTGGCATAGTAGAGACCACCGTCATTGTAGTCGTCCATACTGAGGAGGAATGACCTTGCAGGCATGGTGATTACATTGTCCTTCAGCGTACCGAAGAGTTCGGGATGCTCACTCTTCACTTCATCAACAGTCTTACCTGTTCTCAGATAGTAATCTACGTAACTGGAAATCCAGAACTCACCATAGCCCCAATCCATACCAGTGTAACCACCGACAATGTAAACAAAGTCAGGATCCTCAGCGTGGATGGTCATGTAGTAATCCTTAGATGTATCATATTCTTCAGGGGCATTAGCAGGATAAGCGGCACCGTAGGGATTCACAAGGCGGTAAACCCCGTCCACAACAGTGTTTATCTGCAAAGGTACCTCATAAACTGGGTTGCCTGCATTGAAGAATGTGGTGACGCAGTCCTCACGGTACAGAGCGGTTCCGTAATCAACCCAAGCGGTCTTACCAGCCTTGAAACTGTAGGTAGAGAGTCCATAAGGAGTGGTATATGCAGCGGAGTCGCCAGCAAGTGAGATAGTGATGTCCTCATAGTTGCCATACACGATGTTGGCGGGGTCATAAGTCACCTTGATAGTAGTGGTAGCCTCACCAGCAGCAAACGATGCCTGGCGGGGAATCGTGAAGATACTGTTCTCAGGCTGAGTGACATTGAGGGGCACAGTGATAGCCTCTGTTGTCACAGCGCGTCCCAAAGCGATGGAGAAACTAGTGCCTTCTGGGTCAATTTCAATGGAGGGAACAGCAGCGTCTTTGTCGAAATAGACCTGGTTGCCGCTGACCTTGGCAAAGCCGTCATAATCATACTCGGACGTACAGGAACTGATGGCAAGCACAGTACCGAGAAGCATGAGAGCGGATTTTATGATTTTATTCATATCTGATATCTTTTATTGTGAGTAATGTATTGACGTAGGTTTATTCCACCCATGGAGTATAGAGGTCTGACGGGTCAGGGTTGTTCCACTCTTTTACGGCAGAGTTGTTGTTACCCTCAGTCTGCACGATGACAAAGTTCATCCATGCGGGACGTCCGTTGGTGTTGAGACGGCAAAGTTCATAGTGGTTGGTACCAGTGTAGCCACGAGTTACCGAGTAGTTCAGACGCTTGATGTCGAAGAAGTTAAGACCTTCGCCTATCAGCTCGACACGCTTTTGGAAGACAATTTCCTCCACCACGTCATCGGTGCTCGTAACGGTGCATTTGTAGTTCGGGTCACGGTAGTTCTGCATGAAGCTGTTGACCAATTCCACACCCTTAGAAGCATTCTGGTGAGCGGCAGCCTCAGCCTCGATGAAGTACATTTCCTCCACGCGCATGATAGGATAAGCGGTGGCGGCGCCAGTCATGTAGTCGTCGGCATTACCCTGTCCAGGACGGAATTTCAATATGGTGTAAGCGGGCATATACCAGTCGCTCTCATCGTCGAAGGTGCGCTGCTTGTCGTTGACAAAACGTACCTGGCTGGCGAGTGAAGAACCCTCGGGAGCCTTGAACTCGAGCTTGCGGAAGTCAGTGTCGCTGATGCGCTCATACATGCTGCGGTCAATCTCGCTGAACAGACCTGTGCCATATCCATAGTAAGAGAATGTAGCCTCGTTGCTTGACCATGAGGTCCAGTTGATGATACCAGTCTGTACCACATCATCCTCGGTAGTCTGCTGTGCGCCCCACATCCATGGGTCAGTCACGTTGAAACCAGTAGTGGTGTTCAGGCACTCCTCCTCGGTCATCGGGTCAACAGTAGCGTTGTCGATGGCGAGACGAGCGTACTTCTGGGCATTAGGATAATCCTCAAGCCACATGTAGAGGCGGGCTTTCAGACCATATACGCAAGAGAGGTCAGGAAGCACCTTGCCTGCATTGTCCTCAAGGTTGACGATGTATCCCTCAGCAGCAGTGAGGTCGTCCTCGATGAATTTAGCCATCACCTCACGGGTAACACGTGGATTCACACGAGCGCTGTCCTCATTCATACCAGCATAAACAATAGGTACAGTCAGACCTTTCACGTCGTTACCGTTCTTGTTCACACTGCTAAGCTTGTCGTTTGGCAGGAACTCATACAGACGGGCAAGGTCGAGGTAGAGCATGGCACGGTAAGCAAGACCGCAACCAAGGTAACCCAACTGCTCTTCAGTGGCGTTTTCTGGGTCCACACCGCCCACCATGTTGTTGGCAGTCTGAACAAAGCCCCAGTAGTAGTTCCAGATGAACTGGCCGTAGATCCAGTTGTCGCCAAGATACTCGCCGCACTGCCAACGACGCCAGTGGTTGTAACTGGTCATGTTGTTGGCATAGTCACCAGTCATGATCTCGCGGATATGAATCATGGCACCGTAACCGAAAGAATAGTGGAGATCTTCATCCCACAGTTTGTTGAAGTAGGCAGGCATTGCCATCAAAAGCGCCTTGCTGGCAGACGATGACTCAGCAATCTGCTTCTCTGTTGCCACATCTGTAGGCTCTGTCTCCTCGATACATCCAGTGAATGATATCGTGAACAATGACGCTACAGCGAGACCTAAAAATGATTTATATATTGTTTTCATTATCATAATTGTTTTATTTGTTCATACTTACTGAAATGCAATGTCTCCTACGATTATAATGTCAGAGATACACCGAAGGAAATGGTTCTGATAGAGGAGTAGTAAGCGTTTGAAGCAGTACCGACGATACTCTGGCGTGGGTCAAGACCCTGACGCTTCGACCATACCCATACGTTGTCGGCTACGAGATAAAGACGCAACTTCTCGATTCCGATGTTGGAGATGAGAGAACGTGGGAAGGTATAGCCCAAAGTGATGTTCTGCAGAGAGAGATAGCTGGCGTTCACCAAGAAGCGGTCGGAAGCAGAGGCCATGTAAGTGTCGTTGAACTGCCAACGTGGGATGTTGCTGTTCTTGTTGTCAACACTCCAAGCATTGAGCATATCCACATGGATACCATAACCGGCGTTAGAGTTCATCAACTGAGCGTAAGTGCTATCATAAACACGACCACCAAACTGATACTGGAAGTCAACAGAGAAGTCGATGCCCTTCCATTCGAGGGAAGTACCGAAACCACCATATACATCAGGCAGTACGTCACCAATCACATAGTTGTCAGCCTCGCTGTAGGTTTTGGTCTTCTCATAACCAGCTACGACAGGATGGTTGTTGGCGTCATAGACTACGTCACCGTTTTCGTCCTTCTGATAAACATTCTTCCAGTAGGTTGCTTCACCTGTCTCCTCGTCTGGACCAGCATAGCGCTTAGTGTAGTAGGTGTAGCGTGACTTGCCTTCGGTGTAGAAGAAGGAACCAGAGGAATACCCATCGAGGTTAGCATCGTCTACGTGGAGGGTCTTGCGCACGTCTGGCAACTTGGTAATCTTGTTGTTGTTGCTGGTGAAGTTCACGTAAGCAGACCAAGTGAGGTCACGGTTACGGATGATGTCACCGTGGAAATCGAACTCGAAACCGTTGTTGCGCATGTTACCCACATTGGCGAAGTAACCTGTGAAGCCGAAGGAAGGTGCGAGTGGGAACCAAGAGAGCATGTCCTTGGTGATATTGGAATAGTACTCAAATGTACCTGACAGACGTCCATTCCAGAAACTGAAGTCGAAACCAACATTGAACTTGCCGTTCTTCTCCCAAGAGATGTCTTTCTTACCGTAAGAATCGGGAACGAGTGAAACGTTGTCGTTAGAGTTGTTGATAGTGTAGTATGTGGTGTAGCGGTAAGCACCGATGTCGTCGTTACCATTCTCACCATAAGAAATCTTGAGTTTCAACATGTCAATCCAGTCTGCCTTGCTCATGAATTTCTCCTTGTTGATCAACCAACCTGCACCAATCGACCAGAAAGTACCCCAGCGGTTGTCGGGATGGAAGTGAGATGAAGCCTCACGAGTGAGAGATACAGAACCGAAGTACTTCTCGTCGAAGTTGTAGGAAGCACGGCCCAGCCATTTCTCATCGTTGTAGTCAGACTGAGTTGAACTTGCGGAACCCATGATGACGGCACCTGCCAATTCCTTGTTGTCGGGCGAGAACTGGTTCTGCTTGCTAGCCCACAGGTCATAACCGTACATGCGGTAGTACTCGTGTGCCACCATGGCCTCGATGTTGTTCTTGCCGTAAGACTGTGCCCATTCGATACGCTGCTGGTGGTTGTACGACCAGTTGCGTCCGTGCTCCTTGCTTACGATACCGTTCGAGGACTTGTATTGTCCGAAGAACGGGTTAGTAGTATCTGTATAGCGATACTCGTGCAGATAGAAGTTGTTGATGTTGATGAACTTGAAGCCGTAAGGCAGGCGAATCTCAGCACTACCTGTACCATTGAACACATGACCTTCTGTGTTGTGAGTGTTCAAGCGGTTGGCGCTCTCTGGGTTCGACTGGTTGAGCCAAGGACGATAGAGACCGATGATAGAACGGTCACCGTAGTCATAAAGTTCCATGCGCGACTTGTCGTCCCAAATCTTGTTGCCGTTGGCATCGTAGATATACATCGGATAGATAGGAGCCATGTTGACCACAGCGAACACGTTGCCTGTAGAAGTGGCGTTACCTTCACCGTCGGAGTTGGTGTTCAGGTAGTTGCGGTCGAAATGACCGTATGTCATGTTACCTTCAAGTTTCAACCAGTTCTTCACCTGGTAGTCGGCCTTCAAACGTGAAGTGAAACGCTTGTAGTTCGAAGCGGCGGTGATACCCTCATTGTCAAGGTAGTTGGCGGAGAGATAGAAAGTACCTTTCTCGGAACTACCAGTAGCGGTTACTGTGTATTCCTGGCGGAGAGCGTTGTTATAAACCTCGTCTGCCCAGTCGTCTGGCTTGATCAGGTAGTCTGTGCCGTTGAAGGTGTGGATACGGCCCATAGTGGCATTGGGGTTGAGTTTGCCATCCTGTCCAATCATGTACTGACCGTCGGGAATGTTATAGATGTTGTAACCCAAACCGTAATCCACATCGTTGATGAGTACAGAGTTGGCCCAGTCCCAAGCACCATTGGCATCCATGCCACGCTTGTCCAAAGCATAGTTGTAGAGGCCCTTGTACCACATCTCGTAATATTTCTCAGGGCTGGTAATCATCTTGTAGTCAGGAGTGGCGCGCTGGTTGCTACCCCACTTGGCATCTACTGTGATGACAGCCTCGTCGCCTTTCTTTGCTTTCTTGGTGGTGATAAGTACCACACCGTTACCACCACGGGCACCATAAAGGGCGGTGGAAGCGGCGTCCTTCAACACGGTGATGCTCTCCACATCGACAGGGTTGATGTCGTTGAGACTACCATCGTAAGGAGAACCATCGACAACAATCAGAGGAGCGTTGCCTGCGTTGATGGAGTTGATACCACGAATACGGATGGTAGGAGTGCTACCTGGCTGACCAGAAACGTTGTTGATCTGGATACCAGAAGCCTTACCCTTCAAAGCGTCGATGGGGTTGGTCACCTGAACCTTACTGATATCATCAGAACCGACAACTGCGGCAGAACCCGTGAACGACTGCTTGGTAGCTGTACCGTAGGCCACAACCATCACTTCGTCGATGTTCCTCAACTCGGGCTGAAGGAAGATGCGCATGTTACCACTCTTGTTAATGGTCACTTCCTTGGTCTTCATACCAATGTAGGAAACCATCAGCGTCTTTGCGTCGTTAGGCACATTGTTGATGGTGAAGCGTCCATTCACATCCGTTGGGGCACCTGTGCCAGTACCCTTTATCACAACAGACGCACCGATAACAGGTTCGCCTGAATCAGCGTCGAGCACCTGACCGGTCACTCTTTGCTGAGCGAATGACATACTTGCTGACATAATCAGACAAGTAAGGATTAATAAGAATCTTTTTCCCATTCTCAAAATATTTAAATTGAGGATACAGACGAGACTGGGTGGTAATGCAGAAAAATGTATGGATAGTTGCGGGGGATGCATAAATATTCAGGAGCGTGGAGGGCGATATTTTCAGAAAGTCAGCGTAATAAGGGGATAGAGATTCAAAAGTTGTGGGAAGCGGAATGTAATCATGTCAAAATGACAAAATACGAAAGATGTTTTCTTTAAATAAAATTAAGTAAAAAAGAGAAAATGGAATATCAAAAGGTTATATTATGCGTTAAATTTCCACCTTGTTAACGCTTTCTTGCTTTCATTTTGTCAGCGGAATGTTAAAAAGTTAATCTTTGGCCTTGAAAAATTTCATTATTTTATCAGTTTTTTGTAAAATTGCATTCAATTCTTGTTTGAAAAGTGACAGAATGACGGTGTAAACCGTCTGAAACATGAAGATGAATACGATTGACTCAAGAAAGAAGAGGAGCTATCAAGAAATGGAGCTATATTCAGGATGTAAGAATACACACACATTATATATTAATATATTGAAGGCGAAGAATAATATATATTACTAATTTAAATAATTTGAGAATGAGAAAAAGATTATGGTTATTCATTGCTGCCTGCCTCATGACAGCCAGCATGGCATTCGCCCAGCACACGATAACCGGCAAGGTGATCGACAAGAGCACAGGCGAACCAGTGATTGGCGCCACCGTCCTCGTGAAAGGAACACCGAACGGCGCCGCTACAGACTTGAATGGAGCATTCACCATCAAGGATGTTCCTCAGCACGGAGCAGTGCTCCGCGTCACTTACGTGGGTATGCTCCCCACAGAAGTAGCCGCAAAGAACGGCATCCGAATCCTCATGGAACCCTCTGAGAAATCTCTGGACGAGGTGATGGTAGTGGCTTATGGTACGATGAAGAAGTCATCGTTCACAGGTTCCGCTGCCGAAGTGAAGGCAGAGGATATCGAGCACCACATTGCCACCAACGTCACCAGCGCTCTCGCTGCCACCACTGCCGGTGTGCAGATGACCAGCAATAACGGTGACCCTGCAAGCGAAAGCCAGACAGTGCTCGTACGCGGCATCAGCTCTATTTACGCCAGCAACTCACCACTCATTATCCTCGACGGAATGCCATACGATGGAGTGCTCTCCAACATCAACCCACAGGACGTGGAGTCGATGACAGTCCTCAAAGATGCAGCAGCCAGTGCCATCTACGGTGCCAGAGGTGCCAACGGTGTAATCCTCATCACGACTAAAAAGGGCCGTCCACAAGACGCTGAAATCCACTTCGATGCAAGATGGGGTAGCAACTCACGCGCTGTACCACAGTATGACGTGATAGACAACCCAGCAGAATACTACGAGACAGCCTATAGACAGCTCTACAACGACTACATCTATGGCGGGAACACTGAGTCGTACGCCCACAAAATGGCTTCAGCACGTCTGCTCGATGAGAACAATGGCGGTTTAGGCTATCTGGTTTACACCGTGCCAGAGGGCGAGAGCCTCATCGGTACGAACTTCAAGCTCAACCCAAATGCCACTCTCGGATACAGCGACGGACAGTACTACTACAAACCCGACGACTGGTATGACGAGACCATACACAACTCATTCCGACAGGAATACAACTTCTCCATCAGCGGTGCCAACGACCGTTTCAACTACTACGCCAGCGTAGGTCTTCTTGACCACAACGGTATCGTTGACCAGTCGGGCTACAAGCGCTACACAGGACACTCCAACGTGGACTATCAAGTGAAGAAATGGTTGAAGGTAGGTGTTCAACTCAACTATACACACGCCGACTTCGAGCAACCCGACTACACGACCACATCATGGGCCAGTTCGGGCAACCTTTTCTACCTCGTCAACAACATAGGGCCTATTTACCCACTCTATGTACGCAACGCTGACGGCAGCATCAAGCAAGACAGCAATGGCTTGACAGTCTATGACTCAGGACAGACCAACCAACACCGCCCGAGCACAGTGGGAAACCCAGTTCGTGACAACCAATATGACCGCAGCCAGAACTACCGCGACATGTTCACAGGAAACTGGTCTGCCATCATTACTCCCATCGAGGGATTGACACTGACAGCACGTATAGGCGTCAACTCTGACAACCGGCGCCGCAACCAGCTCTACTCCACTTTTGGTAATGCCGCATCAACCGACGGAGCCGCTGATGCCACACACATCCGCCAGTTCTCTGTCAACAACCAGTACTTAGGCAACTACAACACAGACTTCGGCACAAAGGGCGTACACAACATGGATGTCCTCCTCGGCTACGAGCAGTACAAATACAAATACCAATACACTTACGCCTACAACACCAACCTCTACAACCCGACAATCGGTGAAGTTGGCAACGCTTACGGCCCAGGTGTGATGAAAGATGTGAACTCCTTCACCAACAACTACATGATTGAAGGTATCTTCGGGCGCGCACAGTACGACTTCAATGAGAAATACTTCGTCAGCACTTCTATACGTAGCGACGCTTCCTCACACTTCGCCAAGGGACACCGTTGGGGTACATTCTACTCATTCGGCGCGGCCTGGAACATTGCCAAGGAAAAATTCATGCAAGAACTCGACTGGATTGACCTCTTGAAACTGAAGGCCAGTTATGGCGAACAGGGTAACGACGACCTTGCATCTGCCGACTACCCTTACTTTCCCTACGAAAATATCTACGGCATCACATACGACGATGCCAACAAGGCATACTCCAAGACACTCAAGCAGTTGGGCAATGAAGACCTGACTTGGGAAAAGAACCGCAACTTCAACGTAGGTATCGACTTTGGATTTTGGAAGAGCAGACTCTCCGGTAGCATCGAGTTCTTCACTCGCACAACTTCCGACATGCTCTTCTACCTCAACCAGCCAGCATCATCCGGATATGGATCTCTCCAAAAGCCTATCAATGTGGGTAGCGTGCGCAACACAGGTCTCGAACTTCAGTTGAACGGAACACCATTCCGCAGCAAGAACTTCACATGGGACATCAACTTCAACCTCACTCACTACAGGAACAAAATCCGCTCACTGCATGAGAGTGTGGCTGATGAAGGCATCAAGGGCTCTTACTACATCCGCCGCGTCGGAGGGTCACTCTATGAGGCATACGTTTACAAGTATGCTGGTATTTACGGTGAGAACAACTATCCCGAAGGAAGTACTTACGACTCTTCCAACGATGGACGTCCTCTCTATTACTACCAGAAGACCAATACCAAGACTGACGATGCAGGCAACGTGGTGAAAGACGCTAACGGCGATCCCGTGACCTACGAGACGAGAGAGAAGACACTCAACTTCTCCGACGCAGACCAATACGACGACGGCGACATTCTACCAAAGGTTCAGGGAGGTTTTGGCATGACATTCAAAGTCTATGACTTCGACCTCAGTTTCCAATGGGGATTCCAGTACGGTGGAAGATTCTATGACTCAGCATACCAAGCTTTGATGCACACCAGCGACCAGGCCATTGGTTCTGCATGGCATAAGGATGCTCTCAAGGCATGGAGCGCAGACAACAAGAACACCAACATTCCACGTCTCGAAAATGACTATTCTATAGGGCAGTCGGCTGTTGACCGCTTCTACATCAACTCTGACTACATTTCTCTTAACAACATCTCACTCGGCTACACCTTGCCAAAGATTCTCACCAGCCGTATCGGCATCGAGTCTCTCCGTGTGTACGTAGCTGGAGAGAACATGTTCGTTCTTTCAGCCCGCAAGGGTCTCGACCCACGTTGGAGCTTCGGTCTCGGTAGCTACACAGGTGGTACAGGATATGCTTCGGGTAACTACTCTGCTATGCGTTCAGTAACCGCTGGTATCAGTCTCTCATTCTAAATTCAACAACAAAAAGCAGATATCAATATGAAATTATATCAATATTCTATCCTGGCTCTTGCCGCACTCGGCTTCGCCGCTTGCGACGACATCAACGATATCAAGCCTGAAGGCGACGGCATCAGTACAGCAGAGGTGACAGAAGCTGTTGCCTTGGTTCCCAGCCGCGCCCAAGCAGACTTCACGGGTATGTTCTCCATGATGGGAGAGCCGTATTACTATTCTCCAAGCAGCGGACGTGCAGATGACTTCGGATTCATCATGTCCGCCATCTCTCAGGACGCTGAAGGACCTGACCTCCAGTTCCCTAACTCTGGTTACAACTGGTTCTCTGTATGCGGTGAGTTGTCTTCACGTACGCCGACTTACGCTAACCCTCTCATCCGCTACGCCACTCCTTACTCACAGTTGAAGATTGCCAACGACTTGCTGCGCAACTACATCGCCGATGAAGCACAACTCGACGACGAGGCTTTCGTGAAGTCGCTCGACTCTGTCGCTGTCAACACCATTGCACAGTCTTTGGCCATCCGCGCGTTCGACTACCTCTCACTGGCTCCGTATTTCCAGTTCTCTTACGCTGCCGGTGCACAGGATGAGCCTTGCGTGCCACTCGTGACGCTTTCCACTCCCGACCCAACACACAACGCGCGTGCTACAGTGAAAGCCGTTTATGATCAAATCATCAAGGACCTCACATGGGCTATTGCACACCTCGACGCTAAACGGGCCACAAAAGCCAACATCAACATCAACGTGGCTTATGGACTTCGTGCACGCGCTTACCTCGCTACAGAGCAATGGAAGGAAGCTGCCGCCGATGCTGAGAAGGCTGCTGCAGGATACGAGCCATACAGCATCAACGAAGTTTCTGTTCCCGCTTTCTACGAAATCTCAGACCACAACTGGATCTGGGGATACGACATGACTCCTTCTATGGCCAACAGCCGCTACGCTACTTCTCCATCATGGATAGGTTCGTTCTCCAAGCAGGCATACTCCGCTGGTGCAGGTTGCTATGCCTTCATCAACAAGCTACTATTCGACAAGATTCCCGACACCGATGTTCGCAAGGGATGGTGGGTCGATGAGAACCTACATTCACCACTGCTCGACGCAGTAGATTGGGACGGTGTGACTGGCGATGCCATCAGCACCCTGCAAGTAGCGGAAGAGAAAGAGCCTTTCATCGCATACACCAACGTCAAGTTCGGTGTTCCTTCAATGCCTAAACCTACAAGCGTCAACGACTCCGACTGGCCATTCATGCGTGTGGAGGAAATGCTGTTGATACAGGCCGAGGGTTACGCCAAGAGCGGAGACGAAAGCAAGGCCAAGAAAATCCTCACGGATTTCGTGACCAACTACCGCGACCCTGAGTACAAGATTCCTATCAGCCGCACACTGGCTGACGAAATCTGGTTCCAGCGCCGTGTGGAACTCTGGGGTGAAGGATTCGGATGGAGCGACATGATGCGTCTCAACAAACCACTCGTGCGTTTCCACGACGACAGTTCTAACTATCCCGAGGCTTACAAGTTCAACCTTCCTGCCAAGGATCCTTGGATGCTCATGCGATTCCCGCAGAGAGAAACCAACACCAACTTCGACATCGTGAACAACACCGGCGGTATTGCTCCTACAACCGGTATCAACTCGACGTTGCGCGACGGTGTGACTGACTAATGACAACACTCTAAACAACAAGCAGATATTATGAAAATGAATAAATTATTTATACTTGCAGGCATCGCAGCGATTGGTGTGTTGGCATCGTGCAGCGACGATGACTATGTCAAAGGACCTGTTGCTTCGGGCAACCAGCTCCAGAACATCACTTTCGGCGAAGACAACATCTTCGAAGCCGAAATAGACCCAGCTGACCCTAAAGAAAAGACGATCACACTCTACCGTGACTCTGCTTCCATGAAAGAGGCTGCTGTAGTGCCTCTCAAGGTCATCCGCAACGACGGAGAAGTATTTACTGCTCCCGAAACAGCAGAATTCAAAGCTGGAAGTGCTGAGGCGAACATCACGATAAAGTTTGACAAGGCAGAAATAGGTGTACCCTACACTTTCGAAATCAAGTTGGACGACACTTACAGCAATCCCTACAAGTCCAATCCAACATACGCTATGAACATTCAGATTGTGAAATGGAACAGCCTCGGACTGTGTGAGTTCTACGACACTTTCATCTCAGGAAAGTCCGACGGAGGTACATGGGGCTACTATGTCGAACTCCAGCAGCGCGATGAGACAATGCAGTTCCGTCTGATCGATCCTTTCGTAGGTGCTAACGCTAACCCTGAAGATTGGGATGGAGGACTCGATGGACAGGCTGAAAGAATTTTCTTCAGTATTATGAAAACTGGCGACGTGGACGATGAAGGTGACAAATTTAACTACGCCACATTCGATACATGGGAAACAGGGTACTGGTACCAAGGCGCTTATATGGTCTATGCCTTCCTTCCATCCGAACTCAATGCTTCGTTGGTTGAGGACGACGGCCTGTCGAGATACTATCCTGACTATGGCTACATCGTGCTTACTCCGTACTTCTACATTCCTGGATTGGGTGGATTCGGTGAATATGGTGTGTACATCTTCCTGCCAACGGAAGACCAGCCAGCTGGTGTGAAGGCAGGCGACATCGTAGAGAATGGAACTTTCGGCGCCAACATTAGAAACAACGTTCGCAAAGAAACGCCATCGAAGTCTCTACGCCCTTCAAGTGTGAAGAACTACAAATGGTGGAGAAGATAAAATTTCCACTTTCTTGATAAAGGCAAGTGCAGTTGCCGCATGGCAGCTGCACTTGTTTGTCATTTTTACAACCATCAACACTTTATTTGGATTATGAAGAAATACCTTTTATTACTCCTTAGCGGCTGGCTCTTCACAAGCATAACCAACGCGCAGTCCATCGACAGAAAGACTGCTGCTGCGACGGCTGCAAACGTGTTGCACAAATCGGTTGTGCCAACGGAGAACCTGACGACAGAGGTGAGAAGCCGATTGTCGAACTTGTCATACACGCCTGCTTTCTACGTCTTCAACGCCGAAGACGGACAAGGATTTGTCATCGTCAGTGGTGACGAACGTATGCCAGAAGTGATGGCTTATTCTCGCAACGGACAATTCGATGCCGAGAACATGCCTCCAGCGCTCATCGAAATGCTCGATGCCTATACCGAAGTCGTGAACGACGTCCGCAAGGGAGAGACAACAGTAGAAAAACCCACACTGCGCTTCGATGACGCTCAGCCCATCGTGGGACCGCTGTGCAGGTCACAATGGGGGCAGAATGATCCTTACAACACACTATGCCCTGAAAAAAACGGCGAGAAGTGTCCCGTGGGCTGTGTGGCTACGGCTCTCGCGCAGATTATGTATCATTTCTCATGGCCAGTGCAAGGCGAAGGATCAAACAGGTACGCCAGCGGTATCAGCGGAGTGGGGCTGCTCAGTTCCAATTTCTATGAACATACTTACGAATGGGACGTGATGAAAACAACGAAACGCGAGAACGCGGCATCGGCAGAAGCAGCAAATGCCGTGGCTCAACTCAGTTACGACTGCGGTATTGCTACGCGAATGAAGTACGACCCAGAGGGAAGCGGCACCAACGACGACCTCGCCATGGTCGCACTCTACACCAACTTCAGGTACAGGGCATCGACACTCCGCATCGAAAGACGAAACTGCTACGCCACACAGGAGGAATGGGACAACCTCGTGAAATCGGAACTCGATGCCAACAGACCTGTTCTTTACGCTGGTTTCAATAAGAGTGGAGGAGGCCATGAATTCATCATCGACGGATACGACGACGCTGGATTCTTCCACCTCAACTGGGGATGGGACGGGTCGTCCGACGCATGGTATTCCATCGTCACCCTTCATCCCACGAAGACAAGTTTTTCTTTCTCTGAAGACCAGTCTATGGTCTGTGGCATCGAACCCGACCAGACTGGCGAAGACACGATTCCACATCAATTCCGAATCTATATGGAGGAAGCTCCAACTGTAACAGTAGAAACAATACCCTGCGGAAGCTCGTTCGCCATCTCATTGAATTCAGTCTTCAATTACAGCAGAACTGCTAATACATGGGCAATGGGAGTTGCGCTCTACAATCTCGATGGAGAACAGCTGGCTGTAATTTCACCGAAATATGATGGCTATACTGAGAACTTACTCTCACTGAAAGGGTATTCACACTACACTTGTTCTGCCATAGTGCCAGAGGACATACCCAACGGAATCTACGCCATCAAAGCGGCCTTCTGCCAAAAGGGATATGAAGAATACATCCTCCCGGACATGGTAGGCGGACAAGCACTCAACACCATCATCATTGAGGTGAAAGACGGAACCGTTTACTTCAATGCCGAGATTCCTGCGGGCATCCACCCTGTGGATGCTTCTACTACCATCATCGCCCATGATTATTATGATGTCACGGGTAAGAGAATCGGGGAAACCGCCAAAGGCATTATCATCGACCGCCAAACTTTATCATGCGGAAAGCAAGTCACTAAGAAGATAGTAAGGTGAGATGCCCCTCTTTTGTCCTTACAGGGGTATGAACAGAGAGTCCATATCCCTAAAAGGACAAAAAGTCAATATTTTTTATTGCTGATGAAACATGGGTGCATTGCATTGGAAACACCCATGGTTCATTATCCATCTAAACTTTTCATCACTTTATTGATGCACTTTTTCTTTTGTTCTATGCTTGGATGCACATACAGATTGAGTGTTGTACTGATGCTTGCGTGTCCGAGAATAGCACTGACCGTCTTGTAGTCGCATTGGCTCTCAATACAACGTGTAGCGAAACTGTGTCGAAGTCCATGGAACTTCAAATCAGGAATACCAAGTTTCTGAAGGAGACGTTTGAAATAATTGCGATATGTACGGGGTTCTGAAGGCTTCGACTCATTGGTGAGGACGAAGAAATCATCGTTAGCCAACTTTTTCAAGGGTCTCACCAATTTCATCAACTCCTTTCCGATTGGAATCTCACGGACAGAATTCATTGTTTTAGGTGTCCCTATTACAACCTCCGTACGACGCTGTCCTTCAGTAACAATATAAACACGTTCAACAGTTCGCTGCACCTTGATGGTCTCTGCCTCTAAATGAAAATCTCCCCATTTCAAACCGCACACCTCACCAATCCTCATTCCTGTGCTCAGACAAATATAGATACCAAGGTTACGAAAGTTGAAATTGTCGTGTACATAATGCATTAGGTGCCGATGGTGAGCCACACTCAGTGTTTCAAGTTCATGACCGTAGTCATCGGGGGGGTATTTGACATTCCACTCCGAATATGGGAAACACCCTTTCTTCACACCATACTTTTGTATCATCTTTAAAACGATGAGAATGTCCTTCACTGTCTTACGACTGAGACCACCATGGAGTTTGGATAGAGCAAAATCTTGAATTTCAGATTCCACCAACTGACACTTGTCACCAAACGTCGGCAAGATGTGATTCTCAAGTATGAGTGTGTAAGCAGAAAGAGTGGATTGCTTCACGTACTGTTGTTTGTCTGCCTTCCATAAGACTGACAATTCTTTGATTTTTAATGTCTGTTCCATTTTCAAGAAGTATTACAGTATAAATTACCAGGAGATGAATGTACACCAATAATTTGACCAAATCATAGAAATAAAAGGAGATATGGTCATATAATCATAATCATAAAGTAACTAAATCAAACAAAATTGGTGCGATTTGGTCACATAAAAATTATTATTAAGTGACCAAATCAAAGATAAAAATTGAGATTTGGCCATAAAAACATTATTAAAAAGTAACCTAATCAAAAAACTGGAGATGATAGGACGGGGTGAAGTTACTCCATTTGGTCATAAAAACGAGCAAGTTACTTTGTTCTGCACTCGATTTTTCGTAACTTTGCATTTTAATTTCAATTCAGGGTTGTTCCAAAGAACACGATAATGTAGATTTCTGAACATTCCAAGACAAAAAACAACAACAGCCAACAAACTACAACAACAAGAATATGAGTATTGAGAACAAGTTAACGGCCGGAGTAGTGGATGCCATCAAGGCGCTCTATGGCCAGGAGGTTGACAGCAAACAAGTGCAACTGCAGAAAACCCGCAAGGAATACGAGGGAAACCTCACCGTGGTGGTATTCCCCTTCCTACGCATTTCCAAGAAAAAACCTGACGCCACAGCCACAGAAATTGGCGACTATCTCACTCAGCAACTGCCCGACATCGTGGAACGCTACAACGTGGTAGGCGGTTTCCTCAATATCGTCCTTAACCAGAACAGTTGGGTTGGAATGCTCAACACCATCAGCAACGACCCCAACTACGGCATCACACCCGTCACTGAAGCATCACCATTGGTGATGATAGAATACTCATCGCCAAACACCAACAAACCACTTCACCTCGGACACGTTCGCAACAACCTGCTCGGAAGCGCGCTCGCACGTATCGTGGAGGCTTGTGGCAACAAGGTGGTCAAGACAAACATCGTCAACGACCGAGGCATACATATCTGCAAGTCGATGCTCGCCTGGCAAAAGTGGGGTAACGGAGCCACTCCTGAATCCACAGGCAAGAAAGGCGACCACCTCATCGGCGACTTTTACGTAGCTTTCGACAAGCACTACAAGGCTGAATGCCAGCAGTTGGAGGCGCAGTACATCGCTGAGGGCATGGAGGCTGATGCCGCAAAAGAGAAGGCTAAGAACGAGGCACCCCTCATCAAGGAGGCGCACGATATGCTCGTGAAATGGGAACAAGGAGACCCTGAAGTACGCGCGCTCTGGAAACGCATGAACGACTGGGTGTATGCCGGTTTCGACGAGACCTACAAGATGATGGGCGTGAGCTTCGACAAGATCTACTACGAGAGCGACACCTATCTCGAGGGCAAGGAAAAAGTGGAAGAAGGACTGGAGAAAGGACTTTTCTACCGCCGCGAAGACAACTCTGTATGGGCAGACCTGCGTGATAACGGCCTCGATGAGAAACTGCTTCTGCGCTCCGATGGCACATCCGTCTATATGACCCAGGACATCGGCACTGCAAAGATGCGCTTCGAGGACTACCCCATCGAC
>Ga0310697_10000168_pt1 | contig 93859 bp, 82 predicted proteins | sample 172DNAGHGlowgp2_FD_203883 | JGI IMG/M metagenome (GOLD analysis project Ga0310697, IMG submission 203883) | Sheep rumen microbial communities from Palmerston North, Manawatu-Wanganui, New Zealand - 1728 DNA GHGlow gp2 (v2) (version 2) | ecosystem: Host-associated > Mammals > Digestive system >...
CATCCAGTTTTGCCGAACAAGCCAGCCCGGGCTCTGCGTGTCCAGCATGACTGAAGTGTCAACAAAAACAGCACGGCTTTTTCGCTTGTGTCTATCGATTCAGTACGACTCCTAAACAACTGTCTACTGTTTCAGCTAATGAAGAGAAAAAGTGTCTAGTGAAATCAGGAAAAGTCACTATTATCTTGTTCGTTATGTTTGATGACGGCGGCAGGCTGTAAATGAGTCGGTTCAATCGATTGCTTGAGTCGGCTCGATTGATCGTTTGAGCCGGCTCGGTGATTTTTCCTGATTTCATCAAGCACCTTAAGCTGTTTTAGTTTTTCTTATCCCAAACGGGGTAAATACTCAGAATTATTGTTGCATAATTGAAGAATTATTCGTATTTTTGCATTGCAATAGAGAAAAATATGTGAAAATGTGCACTATAGTAAATACTAACAGATTAGTTTGGCTTGACTGGATGAAAGTTATGGCCATCTTTTCTATTATATGGGGACATTTTTTTTCTGAAGGATATGAGTATCTCTATGTGTTTAGTGTCCAGACATTTTGTGTTATTTCAGGTTTTCTGTATAAACAGGCAGAGAATTGGCAAACCTGTTTGCGTAAAGCTTTTTGGCAGTTGCTAATACCTACTATTATTTTTAGTGTGGTAATGCATTTGGAGGCTTCGTTGCGCTGTATGGCAATGGGAAAATCCTATGATATTTCATGGCCGTGGTTTTTCAAGTGGCTGCTGTTGGGCCATCGCTGGTGTATGGGTCCCAGTTGGTATTTCTATACCCTGATAGTGATGAGGCTTATCATGCAGGCATTGCCACAAAAACGATGGTGTTTTGTTCTACTCTTTATGGCACTGTCAGCAGGAGCGGTAGCATTCAAAATGCAGAATGTCGAAATCAGCAATGCCAATGTGAATGTCTTGGTTTGCATGCCGCTATTTCTCATCGGTGTATTCTTAAAACCTTTAAGACAAAGACTTAACGATATGCGCAATGCGGCATTAGAAATGGTATTACTTCTGATGGCAGTCTTTGTTATTGTGCTATGTGGACGATATAATGGTGAAGTGTGGATGTATCTTTGTGGTTATGGTCATAGCTACATATTGTACATTGTTGGTGGTGTAGCAGGAACAGTGATGCTTTATGTTATATCTTTATGGTTAGCACGCCTAAAAGGTTGCAGTGAGGTGACAACACTATCAAAAGGCTCCATCATGATTATTGGACTGCACATCATTATTGTTAGAAGACTAACAGAACTGCCGAATCGCTCATGTATTGAAGATTTTATGTTTGCAGCGCTCATATTACTGGCCTTTGTGCCATTAGTTCGTTTTGCTGAACGTTACCTCCCATTGTTGTTAGGACAAAAACGGTAGAGAAAGCGATTGATGAGTTTTATGCAAAAAACTAAAGCTTTGCGGCATTTGTCATTTTCGCAGATGTCGAACAAACGATAGAGACTGGTTTTGTCTAAATGTGATAATGTGGCATAATCATTGTAAACACCCTGAGGCAGGAACTGGTGTAAGAACTTGTTAATCTCCTCACGATTTCTGTCATGTTCTTGTACTGAGAGACCTCCGTCTTCTCGGCGGCAGACTATATCAGGAATGAATTGCACGCGTTTGCCTTCATTGACAATCTTCTCGGTGAAGAAAATCCAATCGCTCACAAGTCGATAATCCTCGCGATAGGGTGTGTTGTTAAACAATTCGCGCTTGATGAAACAACTTTGGTGGTCAAGGGTCGCGTTAAAGAAATGAATCATGGTGGTACGTGAAGGTTGTATTGAAGCGTGCCCTTGTCCACTATGCTCGTTAAAGTGATAGTCCTTACCGACAATGAAATCTGCTTCTGAATTGTATAGGGAGACCTTCTCAAGGATATCGGACGAAAAGAAACAATCACCAGAGTTCATGAAGTTCAGATAGTCTCCAGTTGCTTTCTTGATTCCTTTGTTCATAGCGTTGTAAATACCAGCGTCTTTTTCTGATACCCAATAACTGATATGTTCATCGTACGCTTTCAACACATCTGTGCTGCCATCGGTAGAGCCACCGTCTATAACGAAGAACTCGTAGTCACGGAATGTCTGCTGGATAACGCTCTCAATGGTACGCTGCAACCCTTCCTTGTTATTGTAGTTGACGGTAATGATGGTATATCTCATAATGGTAATAATTAGTTTTCTTTTATTTTTAATCTTTTAGTGGCAGGTCAAACTGCCAGCACCAATTGTGCAAAGGGTAGATTTTACCTTCGATAGTAGTGGTCAGTGAGTCACCTTGCGAGTCACGTAGATTGCCGCGTGGACCATGAAGTCTTCCGCTTTTTCCTTGTTCTCCATTGATGGCATAGCGAACTCTGCAATCAACTGGTTGCTCTGAACACAGGATGCGAATCTTATTATCTTGTAACAGTACTTGTTGCGTAATATCCTGATTCTTGTGATTGATAATGCTAAAACCGTAGTTTTTAACTTTGCTGACTAAAGTAGTATCAAAAGCCAAAGGAGGATGCGGGATATTTAACATGATGACAACTTCTTTGTCGCGACATTCCAATTTTGTTGGGAGTAGACCCCGAACTTTTCTTCGGTTGTGAAGTATGTCAAGTGCCGACAATGCGACTAAACGCCCATGTAGTTGGTGTCCAATTGCGTCTATATGGATGGCCTCGCGGACAAAGCTATAGGGATATGTGGGACCGCTGGGATGTATGCGGTCAGAGTTGCGCACCATCTCCATTAGTTCTGTAGGTACTTTTGCTTCAGGGCAGTTGTACGCCAAAGCATTGAACCGTTCGCCACGAGTGACGCAGTTCGTTTGGTAGCTGATGATTTCAATATCCTGTTTCTGACCTGTAATCAGTTTTACATCGTTGTTCAGATCTTCTGCAAATTGCAGAAACAATTGGCGGAAATCTGTGCAGGGATAGTCTGTTACATCGCTTTCACCTTGCATCCAACACAATGCCGGCACAACAAAGTCCCACCCCCGCTCCTTAGCCTTGCTATACGCCATTTGGATACATTCTACGAACTCCTGATAAGGCTCTGTTCCCTTTCCGAGATGCGCAATGTCTGTCGTACCCTGTCCTCCAGGGAAAATACATATCAGAGTATCGTTGCCAGTATGGTCTGCCAGCATCTCTGCCATACTGTATACTGTCAATTCAAACGAGCGTTTCTGGTAGTGCAACATACGCTTGGCTAACCGTTTTATGTCGTTGTTATCGAAATATCCGTAGTTGTGATCCATATTTTCTGTCACGATACGTCCATCAGCATAATTCGCCAACGAGTCAAAATTGGTGATGCGTATAGCTTCTTCTCCAAGAGCAAGGCTTTGTCCATATACAGGAATACAGATGATGGTCTTATGGTCATAACTCTGATGACAGGAAATGAAGGCTATTACCGTTATAATCGTATAGAGGATTTGGACTTTCATGAGCGCAAAGGTAAAAAAATATATTGAATTATCCTTGCATTCTCATATTTATTTTGTACCTTTGCATAGATAATGTCAAAGAATATGCTAACTTTTAAACAATTAAGAAAGAATTGTAAGGAGTGTGAAGTTGCTGCAGTTTCTCCCAAAGTGGCTTTGGTGGGTGACACAGCGACACAATTCTTGTCAGAAGCCATTCGTGGTGAAGCTATTTCTCGTGGCTTTGACATCAATATGTTTGAGGCTGAATACAATCAGGTGGAGCGTCAGTTCTTGGATCCTTCAAGTGAGTTATATGCATTCGATGCAGAATATATTATCTTATTTCAGGCGACCCATAAGTTATGTGAGCATCATAGCCTGCTTGACGAGGCTGCTCAATCTAGACTTGCCGATGAAAGACTTGACTTTATCGCTGGTGTCTGTCAGAACCCTCAGTTGGCAGGTAAAAAGATTATCTGTATGAACTATCCGGAGATTGAAGATACGGTCTTTGGCAGTTATGCGAATCAGGTAGAGTCGTCTTTTACCTGGCAGGTTCGCAAACTGAATGATGGTATGATGCAATTGGCCCGCGAGCATGCTAATCTGTTTGTCTGCGACTTGTCTGCTGTGCAGAACAAGATAGGACGTGACCGCATGTTCGCTCCGAATGTATATGTCAGCACCGAAATGGTACTGTCGGTTGATGCCTTACCATTTGTGGCTTCGCGGGTAATAGACATTATCAGTGCCTTGCGGGGACAGTTTAAGAAGTGCCTCATCCTCGACCTCGATAATACGCTATGGGGTGGGGTGATAGGAGACGACGGTCTGGAAGGCATCCAGCTTGGACATGGATTAGGCATAGGAAAAGCCTTTACGGAGTTTCAAATGTGGGTAAAAAAGCTCAAGGCTCGTGGCATCATTATCTGTGTGGCTTCGAAGAATAATGAAGAGACAGCCAAGGAACCTTTCCTGAAACACCCTGACATGGTGCTCAAGTTGGATGATATAGCCGTGTTTATGGCCAACTGGGAAACAAAGGTAGACAATATCCGTTCCATCCAGCAGATACTGAACATCGGCTTCGACTCAATGGTCTTTCTAGATGACAATCCTTTTGAGCGCAACATGGTGCGTGAACATATTCCTGGTATCACCGTACCGGAACTGCCTGAAGATCCAGGTGAGTATCTGGAATTTCTCTACGGCGAGAATCTGTTTGAGACGGTATCTTATAGTGGATTGGACAAGGACCGCACCCGTCAGTATCAGGTTGAGGCACAGCGCGTGTCATTGCAGAAGACTTTTACCAATGAGGCTGATTTCCTTAAGTCTCTCAATATGGTGTCTAAGGTAAGTGGCTTCACTAGATTTAATACGCCTCGTGTGGCACAGTTGTCTCAACGCAGCAACCAGTTTAACCTGCGCACTGTTCGCTATACGGAAGCCGATGTGGAGGCAATGGCTGCTGACCCCACAGTGGTAGATCTGAGTTTTACCTTGGAGGATAAGTTTGGCGATAATGGCCTCATTGCAGTTGTTATTATGAAACCATTGGATAAGGAAACTTTGTTCGTTGACACTTGGTTTATGAGTTGTCGTGTTCTCAAAAGAGGTATGGAGAACTTTACGCTTAACACGATGGTTGAGGCTGCTAAAGCGAAAGGTTATAAGAAGATAATTGGAGAGTACTTACCTACTCCGAAGAACAAGATGGTGGAACAGCACTATACCTGTCTAGGATTTGTGCCAGTAGCGCGTGCTGCAACGGCACAATATGTGTTGGATGTAGAGGCTTACCAGTTCCGTGAGTGTTATATTGAAAAGAAACAATAATGGATTGTCAGTTAGATCATATAGGATATGTTACCGACGATATTGCCAAGACGGCATTGTCGTTTCGTTTTTTAGGATTTGAGGCCGATGAGATTGTTGATGATGATACTCAGCGTACACGTATCTGTTTCCTCCGCAAACAGGATGAAATTGCCATAGAATTAGTAGAACCCTATGAGGACAACAAGACTATGCAAAAGATGCTGAAGCATGGCGTGTCGCCTTATCATACTTGTTATGTGGTAGACGATGTCATAGCTGCTTATGAAGAAATGCTCGACAATGATTTTGTACCTCTGTTCAAGCCTGTTCCTGCACCAGCTTTCGGCAATCGTCTTATCTGCTATTTCTTCAAACAAGAGATGGGACTAATTGAATTAGTGAATCGGAACTGAAATCTTAGATTGCTATTGCCAAGTTAGGTCATTGGGTATCTCTTTCTTAAGTTCTTTGCTCAAGAGGGTCGAGTATTTTTCTGCTCCTTGGCGGTTTAGATGGCCAAAATCGTAGAAATATTCTGCGTGTCCAACGAATGTGCTGTCGCGATAGTGGTCAATGAATCTAATGTGATGTTTGGCAGCCCATTCGCGGGGGAAACGGTACACATCCTTATCGGAGCATATATACATGGGAGATGCTGCGAGTATGAGATTGATATGGCGTTGTTGGCAGTCATGGACGAAGCGTTCCAATAAAGCCATTCGCTCTTTGTCGATGGCGAATGGATATTCCTCAGCAACCACATCCGTTGTATCTATTATTCCGTCCATGGGCTTCCAGCCTTTCAGATTTCTATCCATTGAACCTAATCTGCCTGTCAGAAGGTTGGGAAGAGAGCCTGTAAACCGATAGACCATCGAAAACCGGTAGGCCCAGTATTTGCCAGAAAGCTTAAGCATTTCATCACATTCTTTACTCATTCCAACATAAGGAGCTAATGATGATGCTCTTTCTGTGCCAGAGAAGGGTGTCTCTAACCAGTCGCAGGGATGAATTTCGTAGACGATTACTTTGGGCGTATGGCGAGATAGGATATTTCCTAATAGTCCATAGTTGTAGTAGATGTTCTTGATGCCCCAGTCGGCGGTGTTGAAGCAACTGATGCCCAGCTCCTTCTCAAAGATGGCTGGCACGTAATGGTGTAAACAGCGCGAGCTACCAAAAAAGAGCATGGCATCGCGCGTAGTCTCATTAGAATAACTAATCTTATATTCGTCGGTGGCATTCGACTGCTTATACAAGTATTTCAGACCAATTCCTAATGTCCTGTCGAACAGAAAGAAGAGACAAATAACAATAGCAATATGTATAAAGAGTTTCTTCATAGGCTCAGAACTGGAAGTAGATAAACTGGTTGCTGTCGAAAATGCCAAACAGCAGGATGGCAATGATTTCCAGCGCTATGGTAAGCTCCCATCGGTAGGTCTCTGCCCACTTGGGTAGGTAGAGCTTCTTGTTTGGGAACCACTCTTCCTGAATGTCTACATAGATGAGGGCAATACTGCAGAGGGCGGCATTGACTAGTGTTGGCATATCGACGAACAGTCCTCCGTTCCATGCCTCAGGAATGCGGCATAGCACAGCCCAGAACTCGCTGATATTAGCTGAATGGAAGATCATAAGGCCGAAGGTCACTATCAGGTAGTTTGCCAACATCTTGCCGACGTAGGGAGCCGTAGGAAAGCCCAGACGGTTTAGCTTAATTTTCGACTTCTTGAAAAACTGCCCATTCAGCATCAGGGGGATATACCATAGTCCGTGATAGATGCCAAATAGGAAAAATGTCCAGTCTGCTCCGTGCCATAGTCCTATGAATACCATGTTGAGCATGATGGCGACAATTGTTCCATTGGTACCCCAGTCGCGTAGCTTGATGTTGAGAGGCATAAACACATAGTCGGTCAGCCACGAAGTGAGCGACATATGCCAGCGGCTCCAGTACTGCGATATGTTGATGGTCAGGAACGGGCGCTTGAAGTTCTCGGCTACCTTGATTCCTAACATCAGCGCCACACCTATGGCCATCTCGCTGTAACCGCTAAAGTCGGCATACATCTGGAAAGGGTAGAGTAGGGAGGCAAAAATAATGGATAGTGCAGAGTGGTGCTCGAAATTGTTCCATATGGCACTGACATAAAGGTCTAGCCGATCAGCGATGCACATCTTCAGGAACATGCCCCACAGTACTCTGCGAAAACCTGTCATCAGATTGTCCGCGTTGAACAGCCGGCTTTGTTTCAACTGTTTCAGGAAAGCCTTGGGTCTGTCAATAGGACCAGAGAGAATAGTGGGGAAGAAGGCAATGTAGCTGGCAAAGTCGCCGAGGTTGCGCTCGTGGCTGGTCTTGCCGTGGTAGATGTCAAGTGTATAGCTCATCAACTTGAAGGTGAAGAAACTCACCCCCACAGGCACCAGAATATTTGCTGCCGTCCATGATAGGTGAAGACCAACCAATTGGGCGGCTGCCACAAACGATTCGACAAAGAAGTTGAGGTATTTGAAGTAGAACAGTGCTCCGATGCCTATCACCACACTCAGCGTGGTCAGCAGCGAGGCTCGCCGCTCCTGCTCCTGGTCGATGCTCTTTCCAATACTCCAGCCCAGTAACCAGAACACCAGTGTCAGTACGGCAAGCAGCAACGTCATCCCAATGTCTACCTGACAGTAGAACCAGTATGAGCAAACAAGCAAGAATGCGTTCTGAACCCCTCGCTTACTTTGGCACAGGTAATACACTACCAGCACCAATAGGAAAAACCAAAGAAACTGTAGCGAATTGACTACCACTTGCCTTCAATCGATTTAAACTTTCTTCTCAATACAGTCGATGAGGTCGCCCACTTTCTCCCATGACATAATCTCGCGTGAGGTGAATTTCAGGCTAAAGGCCTTCTCCAGTGCGACCACTAACTGGATGTGTGACAAAGAGTCCCATTCCTCTACATCATCGGCTACCATCTCCTCGTTGATGACCAAGTCGTCCAGATCGAATACATCGCGGAAAACCTCCTGGGCACGATTCACAATTTCGTTTCTTTCCATAAAGTTGTAGATGTTTTTATTTCTTGCAAAGGTAGTGATTATTTCTCTTCTGACCAAATAAATTACTTGGAAATGTCAAATTCGAACCCTATCTCCTTGGCTATTCTCAATGCCTCTTGTGTTTTCTCGCTAGAAAACCATTCCGTGGTAGATGAGTGAGTGCTGAAAATGACAAAACACTTGCGTTTAAAGGCCTTTTGCAAAAGCAGTCGTAGTTGGCTGATGTCTGTCTGCGGGGTGATAGCAATTCGTCCTAGCAAAAAGACATGTCGGTCTGGATTGATTAAAGATGCTCCGGAAATCATTTGGTATCCCTGCTTCTGGATGGCGTTTCTGATGGTGCGGGTGTTGCAACTGTGTGGCGGAATGACCATTTTGAGGATGCGGGCAGTGTCAAACCCCTGCTCGTGCAGTCGTTGCCGACTCTGTCTGATGTTGTCCTCAATCTGCTCCTCCGACCAGTCGGTCCATCGCTCATGGCGCAGTCCGTGCAGAACGATGTTGGCCTTTCCCTGCTGTTGCCAAGTTGCCAGAGAGTCGGCAACCTCGCGTGCCATGCGGTCTGCTATGACTCCAAAGCAGGGCCTTATTCCAATCTCTTTTGCAATTTTCATCACCTCAAACACCCCAGTCCCGCTGTCATCATCGGTCCATAGCGCATAGGGTCTGTCGTCTTTCGACGCTCCATATAGTGCATCAAGCAGTCCGACATAAAGGGTCTGCTTGTTCCATTCGCCGTTAAAAAACGGAGCTCTGTACCACAAGATTGACAAGGTGGTAATCAGCATTAAGATGGCGCAAAAGATGTATGTTGTAAACTTCATGCTTTACTCTTCACTCTGTTCAGTAAGTCTTTGGCTCCTTTGGCAAAAAGCAATGTTGCTATGAGGTTGATGATGAGGAAAATGGACATACCAGTAGCAGCATAGGCCATCCATTCCCATATGTTGTAATAGGGGTCCAGAGGAATGAACTGAATGGTAAAAAGCGCTGCAGCAAATGAGAAGACTGTGATGGCATAGTTGCGTAGCACGCCCTTCCAGTATGTCGAAACAGACTCCTTGAAACCTGAATTGAAGAGGTAATAGGGCTTCCAGATGACTACAATGGGAATAAGACTGGCTATCTTGCCAATGAGAATGCCAACGATGCCCCACTTTAGTCCGCAGATGATGGTGACAGATACGTTGATGATAAGTTCTGTCCAAGCTGACCATACATCGGCATAGAGTCCGTGTGCATAATTAAAACTGTCGACCGATTGGCGAGAGTTGGTAATATAGATATATAGGATAAGCAGAACGAGAATTTTCCTGTCCATAATATATTCTGCCCCGAGCCAATGGATAATAAATGGTTCCATCAAGGTGTAAAGAGAGAAGCTGAGTATGGCAGCAATGGTATGTTGGATTGTGGTATATTCCCAGAAAACCTTGAGCATGTTGGATTTATTGCCTTCTGCTACAAGATTGCCTACACTGGCTCCTACGCTGCCCGTTACAGCAGAGAATAGGGAGATGAGCTTGGATACGATAATCATATAGTTACCATAAAAGGCAACCATCTTCAGTGAGACAAATAGAAAGATGAACAGCTCGTCGCTTTTTACCAATACAAAGTCTTTGATTTTATGGATGAAAACCTGCTTGGTCTTAACCATAATCTCAGGGTATTTCTTCAGCAACTGCCGTCCTTGGCGCTTATCGACCTTTAACCAAGGGTATTCCTTGTTAATTTTCCAGTTAAGGATGATGCAGGCAATAACAGCAAAAAGAAATTCTACTGCAACCCACACATACATGTTTTTGTACGTGTAGGCGAGTGCTATCTGCAGAGCTAATTTGATGAGGTTGGCTGATTGGTAGTAAATGGCAACGAGGTAGTTTTTCTGGTCAGCAGACAGCAGTATTTGCCGATAGTTGATGAAGTAGCCGATGAGTGAAGAACCCAAGAAGGAATAAAAGGCAAAATAGATGATTCCTAAATTCAGTTGCGCATTGCCGAAAATCAACGGAAAAAAGAGACTGATGACAAAGGAACAACCGAAAATGACGGCACCGATACGGTTGTAGAGCCATCCCAAAAGTGACAGGATTTCCTGAATGGATTGGCGGTCTTCTCTCTGCAAGGGCTTAAAAAGAAAGTAGCCTATGCAGGCGGAAATGCCTAACTCTGTCAGATTGAGATAACCTAAGATGTTGTTGAGGGTTCCTGTCAGACCGATGAACTCAGCCCCCAAATTATCAAGGAAGATGCGGCGAGAAAAAAAGGTCAAAAAGAGCGACAGGAAGTAAAAAAGTAGGTTTACCTCCGCGTTCAGTATACTTTTATGTACCCTTTGGCCCATTTTTGCTTTTCAATTCTTTCCTTCCACACGGCCGTGAGTCGTGTGAATGAAGTCGGTGTTCTTGTGGTCTATCTTCAGGATATTTTGAATCATGCGCCACACAAGCATAGGCAGCGAGAGCAACTTGCCAAAGACAGAATGTTTGCGGAGCTGCCGGGGGGTGGAAACATAAAGCGACAGACAGATAAATAGGAACAACAACCACCACTTAATGCACCATGCACGAGAAATGAGCGTTATGATAAGTGCCATGGCAAATGTAATGATAATCAGCATGGAACGGGGAATCAGTGCCTGTTGGATAGTCTTGTCAATGAAGTCGATGTTCAATGTCAATATGGCCTTGGGAATATATGGCAACATACTGAACAGACTCTGAATCTGTGCTGTCATCCAACGCAGACGTTGCTTTTGGAAATTATCCTTGTTTGAGACTTTCTCGTCAAAGACGTGGATGTCTGCTTCATAGTGGATATATATTTTTTGTTTTAGCAACAGCACTTCTAATTCACGATCTTCGCCGGCAGTGGAGAGTTTAAAGACATTCTCGCAGAACCAGTGATAATCGAAACACATACCACTGCCAATGAGTGCCGATGAGAGTCCTATGCGGTTGTGGGCCTTGCGGAAGATGGTGTTATTGATTTCTTCACTGACGCCATCGAGCACAGCAATGTCGTTGTTGGAATTCTTGGCGCACCGGTGACATTGAATGGCCTTATAGCCTTTGCGGCAAATATTGTTCAAGTTAGACAGGAAATTGGAATCGACAACATTGTCGGCATCAAGAATTACTACATAGTCGTAGTCCTTTATTTTTGCGCCACTTCTCTCGTTACTCTCTCCTTTTTCCTCTAACCTCTCATCTCTAAAATAATTGATGGCATACTGCATGGCCTTAGCCTTTGAACTCTTCTCAAAGACAGGTTGAAGTAGGGTAATGGGTAGTTGTGAGAGCGTCTCGTTAGTCTCTGGCTGCATGTGGTCGGAAATCACACAAACATGAAAGCTGTCATAGGGATAGTACTGTCCTAAAAAGGTGTGGACAGAATGCACGATAACGCGGTCTTCATTGTAGGCAGGATACAGAATCAAGAACTTGAAATACTGTTCTTTACGTCCTACTTCATGCTTGGTCATATAGCTAGCAAGCGGAGATGCCTGTTTCTTCCACAACATGGAAACCAGGGCAAAAAGCAGGATGTAGGCACCCGACGCTGCCAATAATATCCAAAGTAGGATTTCAATGATGTGGAAAATCTGTCCGATAAAGTATAACATGATTATAGTTTTTTGTTGGCAAATTTCTTTAAATACTTTCCAAAAGGTGTCTTAGCAAAGACTGTGCTCAGTACAATGACGGGAATAAGGAAGAAGGTGCGGTTCCACTTCTCATCGACGAGATAGTCTGGTGTTGCTAGGGCAAAAATGAAGATAACGATGGCAAAGAGTGCCCACCATTTGAGAGCAAGGGTAAAGTAGATGAACGGTAGGATAATGCTCATGGCAACTATGATTCCCATCAGAATAATACGTGGAATGAGACACCACTGCAATACTTTGTCAACAAGGTTGTATTGCCTGCTGAGAATGGCTCCAGGCAGATACCGGATATTGCGGATAATGCTTGAGAACTGGGAGCGAACCCAATTGATGCGTTGCCGGTTGAAATCCTCGGCCAGACGAGTCTTCTCCTCAAATACCATGATTTGATCAAAATAATCGACATACACATGTTGGCGGGCAAGTCTGATTTCCAACTCTTTGTCATCCCAAGTGGCCTTGGTGTCCAGAATGTTCCGCTTGAACCAGTTGAAGTCAAGTGCCAAACCAGAGCTGGATGTGGAGGAAGATAAGCCTATGGCAATATGTCCACGGCGGAAAATGGAATTGTTGATTTCCTCGAAGATAGAACTTAAGTGGGCTGTAGGCGTGTCATGGTTCTGTGAAACACAGTGCGCTTGAACTGCTTTGGTACCAGCAGACTCGTAAGCCTCATTTAGTTGAGTAAGAAAATCAGGTTCGACAACACACCCGGGGTTTAATACGAGCGCAATATCGTAAATCTTCAGTTGAGGCAGATTGTTGATGGCCAGCTGAAGAGCCTTAGCACGTGAGCTTTTTTTAAAGTTAGGTGTCAGCAGGGTGATAGGCTGCTGTTTCAGACGGAAATTACTCATCTCATCCAACTGATCGGCAATGACAGTTACATCAAACTGGCGTTGGGAATAGGTCTGCCCCAAAATAGACTTTACGGTACGTTCTGTGGCAATTCCATTTTTATAGCCAGGGATAAAGATGATGAAACGGTTCTCCTTGCGAGTCTTTGGTGATTCGCGAGATGTCCCCATCATCGACATTAAGGCAAAGAATCCCATGTACAGCACCGTCAGTGAGACAAAACTGAAAAAGATGAGGTCGGTATAGATTAAAATATTCCAAAAATTCATAAGGCTACATTTTGATGAAATGACAGACACCTCGTAACGTGGCTTTTGCCAAGTTGGGGCGGCATTGTAAGGTATATTTAACGATGTCTCTTCCTGCAACCAATACCATTAAATAGAGGTAAGAAAGATAGCGTGAGAAATGGTGGTTGTTGCGTTTGACAAACAACAGACGGTTGCGGGTGATATAATAGGTACGCAACGGGCTATCCTGACCTGTGGTCTGGCTCTCTTTGTGATAGATGGTGCATGCAGGCTCATACCAAATGTCATAGCCTGCCTGTCGGAACATCAGTGACCAGTCGAGTTCCTCGTAGTATAGGAAATAGCATTCAGGCATCAGGCCTGCCTTTTCGATAGCCTCACGTTTTACCATCATGGCAGCACCATGAGCATAGGGAGTGGGGTGCGGCGTATCATATTGTCCGTGGTCAGACTCGCCAAAACCTATAGAGTGGTTGCGTAAAGTAACTGTTGTGAGTGGTGTGTAACCGGCATATTGGATAGCATGGTCGCCCCAAGAGAAACGAATCTTCGGACATACAACTCCAATAGAAGGTGAAGATTTCAAACAATCTATAAGATGCTTGAAGTCTGAAGTCTGATGACAGACTAGCGTGTCATTATTAAGAAAGAACAGATACTTACCGTGAGCAGCTTTGATACCCAAGTTGTTGCCGCCGGCAAAGCCAAGGTTTTCTTTGCTTTGAATCACCTTTACTTGCGGGAAGCGTTGCTCAATTTGAGATGCCTCGTCTTCCCGTGAGGCATTATCTACCACAATTACCTCTATGGTCTCGTCCTCTAAAGGTAATGTCTCCATCAGTTCGCAGGTGTCCTTCAGACCGTTGAAGTTGATGGTGATGATAGACACTTCACACTCTTGACGCACGTTTTTTCTCTAATTTCAGGCGTTTTTTCTCCTCTTGTTTGGCCAATAGCTCCTTTTCGTACTCTATCCATTCACTTTCCATGTATGGCAATACGTAGACTAAACTCAAGCCCCCATAAAATATCAGACAGTTGGGAAACTGCATTAGCACCTGATTACCGTAACCACCTAACTGCTGTGAAATCATAGCACAGCAGAATCCCGCCGCTATACCTCGTAGAGACGGGCTTTCAATTCTAAACATCGTAACCCAGCAGGCTCCGAAAATCATTACAAAGGTGCATATCAAAAAGGTTGTGATACCAATGACTCCAGTATGAATCCATATAAACACATATTCAGAATCAGGGGGTACTGTGGCCATGAAAGTATATTTGTTGTTGGCAGGTACATTTTGATAACCTATGTTCATACCAATTCCCCAAGGTGCTTCTGCCAAGTATTTTTTCATAGCTTCTTGGTTGATGGAACGTGTATTAGCTGAGGCGTCGTTGCTGTCGAATGCCGAACGCATACGACGGATTTGTGAGTTGCCTTGTCCTATTTTTGTAAAGGCAAGTATAAAGACAAAGAGGGCAAAAAGAATGGAAAAAGGAATAGCAATCTTAAATGATTTAGACAAGATAATAAATGCCATTAAGCCTGCCATCAAACAGGCGATAGCGGTTCGTGTTCCCGACTGGAACATTGCCCAGATACAGCCTAATCCCACAATGATAAAGAATATCCTGTACTTTTTGATTTTTGTGGTAATGCCAAATACGATGAATGCAACGGCAGTTGAAGCAATTCCTATACCGAAATTAGCCGCATCACTGTAAATGGAAAAATATCGAATCAGCGTTCCGCCTTGGAGTATGTGTGTTGTTCGTCCTGCATTTTGTAACCAGGCGTTTTCTGCTGACGTAAAACCAAAGGTCTTCTGTTGCCAAGTCCAATAGGTTGCAAACAATGCTAATAAGCCCCAAACAACGAGATAGGAAACAAGTCGCTTAGGAGTGGAAATATATATGGAATAAACTATAAAGGCATACAGAATTTGGTAGGCTATAGACCGTGCCGTGGTAAACCATGCTCCGACATCAATGCCAATACCACAGGTGTCATTCAGTACCTCCAACGTGCAAAAGCCACACCATATCATGATGGTGTAAAGCATGATGTTTGCACATCTCTCAAACTTGGCCTCTTTGACATCAATAATAGCTAACGCAATGAGGATGATTTCTAAAAGTTCATTATATAAGGATGTCGGAAGACCTATACTGGGAAAGTTTTTCCATTGTACTATGTAATTTAATACCATCAAAGACCAAAAAACGAGCATCCGATACTGGAAGGCTGCAAAGATGGCTAAAACTAAGACTGGTGCTAAACATACAAGTGCAAAGGCAGAGAAACCTGCTGTGGCAAATTGGTAAAGTGCAAGCAAAAACAGGAGAAAGAGTAACAGTACTCTTCCTCCGTGTTCACTTGCATATGTTTTGAATGCCGTATTGGTAGCCATTTACTTTGCGTGTTCGTTCTCAGTAGCAGTGAGTCCTAACTGTGACATGCGATAGACGAAGTTAGAGAACTTCGTGTAAGGCGGTAACTGACCGACAAACTCCTCAACAGCATAGCGGCTGGCCTCGGTGAGATACATGAAGAGCGAGTTCTTATGCTCGTCATCAAGCATCGCTTGAACTTCCTTGAGTGCCTTCTGGTCAACATCCTTCCAAGTGCGGTTTGCACGTGTTACCATCAGGTTGACAGTACCCATATTGAGCAGTCCGGGAGAAATGGAATAGTCATCCAAATTAGGATATTCAATGATAGCAATCTCATCTGGTAGAATGTCGGGACAGAGATCCTTGATATCCTTAGCCAAGATAAAGCGGCTGTCTTCAGACAGGAAGTCTTCATCGTAGGTGAGACGGCGAACCTGCAACCCAAGAGATATCCAGTAGTTCTCTAACTCCTGAGCCAGAAAACTCTTGCCATTACCTGAGTCTGTAGAAATCAAATTGAGCACGTTCTGTTGCCCTTCCTTGAAGTGGGGGAGGAGGGCTTTGCTCAGTTGCTTCAAAGCCATGTCGGCAATGGTCTTATTGAAGCGGCGATAGCGCAGGTTGCTCTCCTTGGGGAAACAGCCCATAACAGGAATCTTCGTAATACGCTCAGAACGCATGCGGTCGCGAAGTGTGCGGTCAAGCATTTCAATGAGCAGGAAGTAGAGAGCAGTGAGTGCAAATGTCAGCAAGAAGGCTCCCAACAGAATCATGATACGGTTGGTGGGCTGTGCATTCAGCGGGAACATGGGCGGGTTGAGCACACGTAGCGTAGCCGTAGACATCTGCAGGTTCTTCTGGCGCAGGCGAGCCTGATTCAGTGCTTTTAGCATCTCCATGTAGTTGCCTTCGATGAAACTGATATGACGGTCTTTACGGTCAAGAGTGGCACCGATAGGAGCATAGTACAAATACTGCTTGTCAAGATTGTCTTTCATGATATTGGTAGCTGACTGCTCTGCCTTGGTCTTTTCCAACAGGAGAAGTTGCTCCAACCATCGTGATAACATGTCGTTAGCCTTAACACCAGTTTCTGTGCTATAGGTTGAGGCTTCAATATCCTTGGTAAGCTGAGTAACACGACCGGTAGCAGCCTGCAGGTCACGTTGAGCCTTGGCCAATTCTTCTTGAGCTTCGTTGTTGTTGCCGCCACCATCGCTACTCATCAGTCGCAGATTAGAGATGCGCGACTGTATACGAGAGATGTCTCGAACCTGACTAGTGAACTCCTTATTAGAACGTATAACCTGAGCTCTATTACCCAACTGACGCTCTAGATAGTCAAGCAGTGCCTTTGAGGTAGTATAGTTCATCAGTTGGTCATTGCGGAAATTCTGCTGTTGTGCTTCCAATACTGTCAGCTGTTTTGTTTGCTCACCATAGTTGACGATGCGCTTGGAGATGTTATAGCGAATGAGATCATCCTCGGCATTAGTAAGAATACGCCATAGACGGTGTACCTCGCGCTCGAAGAATTTGATGACGTTGCCGGTCTCACCAAAACGGATGGTTTGATACTGACGGGCAAAAACATCGTTGAGGATATCGAGCGTATTGTAAACGACACCCGCATCGTTGCCTGAATAGGCAATGTCAATGATATCACTCTGCGGGAGTTGGAGTACTTTCAGTTTGCTGGTGATGTTGTTGATACCGAAGTAGGGGTGATAATTCAGAATTCCAAAAAGGAAGTTGTCTTGTGAGGGCTTCTCGTAAGCTTTCAGATTGGCATAGGTTGCCGACTCGCTATTACGGTTAATGAGTGCCTTTACTTCAGGTGGTACCATCTTATTCAGTTCGCGGAAATGCTCGGCAGAGATGTAGTTGTTATTCTTGTTGGGGTTACCATACATCATACAACGGGCAAACAAACGCAGCGAAACCTCATGGATGGTGTTGTCAGTCGTGATAATCAACATCAAGTTAGCAATGTTGGTCTGCGCATTACCACCTACGGAACCGTTGCCTCCTTCGAGGTTGTACCCTGTAATCATACCAGTATAAATGGTGGTATTTGCATCATATATACGCTCCATGTTGCGGGTCAAAAACCATGCAACAATAAGCGCTATCATCGGCAGGATAACTAAATACCAGCGTATTTTATAAAGAAATCTGACAAAATATCTGAATAAATCCATAGTAGACGATATTGTGAATTAGTAGTTATTGTTCTTTTATTGTTGTGACTTAGCTTTCTTGGCAGCTCGCCGCTCAGCCTGTTCCAACTTACGGTATTTCTTTTCTTCTTGAGCAGCAGATTTCCTGATGGCTTTGGCAACCTTCCTGTTCTCTCTCTGAATCTGCTTTTCAGTCTTGACCTCGTCATCTAACGTGATATCAGTCGTGGTATTCGTCAGAATTGGCGTATGGGTAAGAATCTCCAAAGTGATGATGTCAGTGGTTATCTGGGTTTGAAGAGCTTGATATCTGCTTACCACATCAATTTCGTGAAGTTTGGTATAAGCAAAATTCTCGATTGACATATTGCCCTGATGGAAGTCCTCCTGATTCAGCGCACCGGCACCCTGATAGGCAGCAGCAGCCTCACCGGAAGTCTTCAATGCCACTAGGTTGTTGGTAATCCGAATGAATAAAGTGGCAATTTCTAATTTTAATTCATCAAAAGCGCGATCTTTCTCAATACGTGCTTTCTCTGCTTCTATCCTCTTGCGTCGAACTGAGGCAGACAAGTCAAGAATATCTTCCAAAGGTACACTGACATTGACACCTACATTCCAATAACTTTGCTCGCTGCCCTGAAACTGGTAGATGGTGGTGTAACTCTGCGTAGAATTATTATTGCCCCACATATCAGTTTTACCATAACTGTAACTGGCATGCCCATAGACATACGAGAAAATATGGCGTTTCTGCTTTGCGACTTCTGCCTGTGCTAACTCCTGTGCTTTAGCCAATGACAGAATCTTCGGGTTTTGTTTGGCATTCTCGTAGAGGACTGCCAAAGGCGGCAAGTGGAAAGAAGAAAAGTTGATGGTTTTATTCTCGCTGGAGTCAAAGAAGCCAGCGCTGATGCCGCTATTATTGTATTGCGCAAAGCTTGTCAGTGCAACAAAGGAAAGTGCGGTACTACAGAAAATATGTTTTAAGCTATTCATTAGTAGATAACCAACTTATTTCGGATTTTTATACGTTTTCTTTTTGCTTGAAGGCTGTCAGTGTACGGAAGATAATCTTCATGTCAAGCATGAAATTATAAGTCTGTCCGTATGTGATATCAAGTTGCTTGCGCTCCTCGGCAGACATGTTTCCGCCTTTGCCTCGCTCCTCAACCTGCCAGAGACCCGTCAGACCAGCAGGTGCCATGAAACGGTCAATGCTGGCATCAGCAGTCAGTTTCTCTGCTTCGTAGAGTGGCAACGGGCGATTACCTACCACCGACATGTCACCCTTGAGGATGTTGAACAGTTGTGGTAACTCGTCAATGCTGTATTTACGGATGAAACGCCCAACCTTTGTAACACGGGGGTCGTTCTCTATCTTTACAAAGGCATTGTTGATGTCTTCTTCCTTCTTCTTGTTAAAGTCACTCTCTGCCACCACGAAGTCATCACCGACCAACATGATTTCTTCATCGCTAATCATCATGTCTGACTCCATGCCCATGTTCATCATGTCGATTTCAGCCTGTTCTCCCAAAGGAGCGGTAATAGTACTCTTCCGTTCTGAATCTTCCTCCGACGATTCTGCATACTGGTTATGATCCTTGCTCAACTCCTTCAGGCGCTGCTCGGCATCAACATACATACTGCGGAACTTTAAGAACTCGAAAATGGTATAGTTCGTTCCTACACGCTTCGATTTGAATAGAATAGGACCTTTGCTCTCCAGTCGGATGGCAATGGCAGTGATGATAAATACCGGTGAAAGAATGATAATAGCCACGCTGGCAAAAATAATGTCGAACAGACGTTTCCAAACAGGAATCTTAAATTTCAGAATACCATATTTGACAGCCTTGTCATCAAAGAGGGCATTCTCACGTTCGGAGATAAATAGTATTTTTTTGTTGAATTCCGTCACAGTGGCTCCGGCCTTGATAGTATCATTGATACCACACTTAATGTAGATATCACGCTCTTCCGGCGGCATGGTTTCTGTGATGAGAACAATATATACATTGGGGCATCTCTTGCGCAGATAGGTAATGGCAGTGATGTCTTCGTTCCGCACGCTACGCTCAAAGAACACCAAAAAGTGCTCGTTGGCAACGTGCTGAGTACATATCTGGGCAGCATCCTTATAAGCATCGGTCATTCGTACCAACTGTCCAGGGATGTATTTGAGACGCTCTTGGGTTTGAGCATTTTTGCCTAAGTATACAACACCTATCATATATTATATAATAATGTATATATTATACTATATTTATAGTTTGCAATTCTTTTAATCGTTGGGGATAATCTTTTTGACGCGGATTTTCAACTCCATAGGGTTGAAAGGCTTTACGATGTAGTCAACAGCACCAATCTCGAGCAAACGGATACGTTCACTGGTAGAATCCTCGCTGCTGAGCATGATGACAGGAATGTGGCGGAACAATTCGTTCTGCTTAATCCACTCCAAGAAGTCGTCACCACGCATTCCTGGCATACGGATGTCGGATATAATCAAATCGGGGGTATTACCGGCTTGCAACCATTTTACTCCCTGCAATCCGTCTGGCAACCACTGCACATCATAGTCACTCATCAAGTAAATAGAGAGTACCTTAGCGATAGTCTCTTTGTCATCAAGTATTAGTATTTTCTTTTTCATAAATGAATTAAACCTTAGCTAATAGTTCGTCTTCTAATGTGCAAAGGTAAAAAAATATTTTTAATTGTAGCCAAATAATGATAAAAAAAAGTCGAAAAAAGGTAAAAAAATTGTTTTTTTGAAATTTTTGGGGGATATTTGTAGGGTAAAACATAATAATTATGTGACTTAAACATTATTTTATAGAATATGGCAGATAAATATCTTTTAGGTTTCGACATTGGCAGCTCGTCTGTTAAAGCGTCGCTAGTCGGTGTTGATGGAGGCAAGTCTGTAGCTTCGGCTTTCTATCCCGAAAAGGAGGCTCCCATTATGGCTGTCAAGGCGGGATGGGCAGAACAGGACCCTGATTCATGGTGGCAGTATGCCAAGGAAGCACTGCATAAAGTAATGAACGAAGCTGGTGTGACTGGTGATGACATTGCCGCCATTGGTATCTCATACCAGATGCATGGCTTGGTGTGTGTCGGCAAAGACCTCCAGCCCTTGCGTCCATCTATTATTTGGTGTGACTCCCGCGCCGTTCCCTATGGCGAACAGGCCTTCCGTGATTTGGGTTCCGAGCGTTGTTTGAGTCATCTGCTCAACTCACCAGGTAATTTTACAGCAGCCAAGTTGGCATGGGTTAAAGAAAACGAGCCTGATGTCTATGCTAAAATATATAAGGTGTTGCTGCCAGGCGACTATATTGCCCTACGTCTCTCAGACGAGGCCAACACCACCGTGAGTGGACTCTCTGAGGGAATGTTTTGGGATTTCAAGGAGAACCAAGTGGCTGATTTCCTGATGCAGTACTATGGCTTTGACTCTTCGTTGATAGCAGACATCGTGCCGACCTTTGGAATACAGAGTAAGGTGAGCGTTAAGGCAGCTGCAGAACTGGGTCTAAAGGCAGGAACGCCAATCACCTATAGGGGTGGTGACCAACCCAACAATGCCCTCTCATTGAATGTAATGAACCCTGGTGAGATAGCTGCTACCGCCGGTACGAGTGGCGTTGTCTATGGGGTGTTGGGCAATATCAATTATGACCCCCGAAGCCGTGTCAATACCTTTGCCCATGTTAATCACTCAGCCAACATTCCTCGTTTAGGCGTGTTGTTGTGCATCAATGGTACTGGCATCCTAAATGCATGGATGCATCGGAATGTCACTTTCGACATGGGTTATGCCGAGATGAACGACTTGGCAGCGCAGGCTCCTATTGGCAGTGACGGCGTATGCATCATGCCTTTTGGAAATGGTGCTGAGCGTGTCTTGGAGAATAAAGAGGTCGGTTGCACGATTAGTGGGGTTAACTTCAACAAGCACACACGGGCTCACTTGGTGCGTGCCGCTCAGGAGGGCATTGTCTTCTCGTTCTGCTACGGCATGGAGATCATGCAGCAGATGGGAATGGACATTCAGAAGATTCATGCCGGACGCGCCAATATGTTCCTGTCTCCGTTGTTCCGCGAGACACTGGCAGGTGTCAGTGGTGCTACTATTGAACTCTTCGAGACCGATGGCTCTGTGGGGGCTGCCAAGGGGGCAGGTATAGGTGCTGGCATCTATCAGGACAATAAAGAAGCATTTTCAACGTTAGAAAAGTTAGCAGTCATTGAACCCGATGTCTCCAGACGTGAAGAGTACCGTCAGGCCTACGAGAACTGGAAACAGCTGCTTCCTGTCCACGAATAACGAAATAACGAAATAACGAAATAACGAATAAAAAAAACAAAAAACAAAAAAGATTATGGCAAAAGAGTATTTTCCGTTTACAGGTAAGATTCCTTTCGAGGGAAAGGACAGTAAGAACGTAATGGCTTTTCACTACTATGACCCTGAAAAAGTGGTGATGGGCAAGAAGATGAAGGATTGGTTGAAGTTTGCTATGGCTTGGTGGCATACGCTGGGCGGCGCAAGTGCAGACCAGTTTGGCGGTCAGACACGCAGCTATGAGTGGGACAAGGCAACGGATGCTGTTCAGCGTGCCAAGGACAAGATGGATGCAGGCTTCGAGATCATGGATAAGCTGGGCATCGAGTATTTCTGCTTCCACGATGTCGACCTTGTTGACGAGGGTGCCACTGTTGAGGAGTACGAGGCTCGCATGAAGGCTATCACCGACTATGCTTTAGAGAAGATGAAGCAGTATCCTCATATCAAGAACCTGTGGGGTACCGCCAATGTCTTCGGTAATAAGCGCTATGCGAATGGTGCTTCTACGAATCCCGACTTCGACGTTGTTGCCCGTGCTATAGTACAGATTAAGAACGCCATTGATGCCACCATCAAGTTGGGCGGTCAGAACTATGTATTCTGGGGAGGCCGCGAGGGTTATATGAGCCTGTTGAACACCGACCAGAAGCGTGAGAAGGAACACATGGCTACCATGTTGACCATGGCTCGTGACTACGCTCGCAGCAAGGGTTTCAAAGGTAACTTCCTCATTGAGCCCAAGCCCATGGAGCCTTCTAAGCATCAGTACGATGTAGACACAGAGACGGTGATAGGCTTCCTCAAAGCTCATAACCTCGACAAGGACTTCAAGGTAAATATAGAGGTGAACCACGCAACGCTTGCCGGTCACACCTTTGAACACGAGTTGGCATGTGCTGTAGATGCAGGTATGCTGGGTTCTATTGATGCCAACCGCGGTGATGCGCAGAACGGCTGGGATACCGACCAGTTCCCCATTGACAACTACGAGTTGACACAGGCTATGTTGGAGATTATCCGTGGTGGTGGCTTGGGTCTTGGTGGAACGAACTTCGATGCTAAGATTCGTCGTAACTCCACCGATTTGGAGGATCTCTTCATTGCACACATCAGCGGTATGGATGCCATGGCGCGTGCGCTGCTCAATGCTGCCGACATCTTGGAGAACAGCGAGTTGCCGAAGATGAAGAAGGAGCGCTATGCCTCTTTCGACAGTGGTATCGGAAAGGACTTCGAAGAAGGCAAACTGACACTCGAGCAGGCTTACGAATATGGTAAGAAGGTCGGTGAGCCTCGTCAGACTTCTGGCAAGCAAGAGAAGTACGAGACCATTGTTGCGCTGTATGCGAAGTAATGGATAAATGTTATTGTGAATAAAAGGTGCCAAAAGTGGCACCTTTTTTTATTGTGATCAAGGCCGGCTACTCATACACCAAAGCTTCTCGCTTGCCCTGCAGGACAGCTAATGCATTGAGGGCAAGTGCTTCCATCTCGTTTTCGCCAGGGAAGGTGTAGACTGGAGCCAAGAAACCGATACGACGGCGTAGTTCACTGACTACATAGTCGCTATGCGCAATGCCGCCCGTCAGAAGAATGGCATCCACCTGTCCGCAGAGCACGGCAGCTTCGGCAGCGATGTTTTTTGCGACATGATAAAGCATGGCTTCGACAATAAGTTGCGCATGTTGGTCACCATTCTTGATGCGTTCCAAGATTTCACGCATGTCATTAGTTCCTAAATGGGCATTTAATCCTGCTTTTCCTGCAATGCGCTTCAGCAGTTGTTTTTCGCTGTACTTGCCGCTAAAACATAGTCGGATGAGGTCGGCAGCAGGAAGTGAACCTGCACGCTCAGGCGAGAAGGGACCTTCACCGTCAAGCGCATTGTTGGCATCAATGGCCCGTCCGTGTTCATGTGCTGCCACCGAGATACCTCCTCCCAAATGACAAATAATAAGGTTAAGGTCCTCGTATTCTTTTCCAATGCCTCGTGCATAACGGCGGGCAATAGCTCGTTGGTTCAGGGCATGCCAGATGCAGATGCGCGGCATGAGGGGTGAACCGCTGATGCGAGCCAGTGGCGATAACTCATCAACAACACCAGGGTCGGCAATGAAAGCACGGCAGTGTTGTTGGGAAACAGTGGCAGAATTGCTGCCTTCAGCAGTGCTGGCATTGATAGTAGCTGCTATCTCGTATGCTATCAGACACCCTAAATTACACGCATGGTTATGCATGACGCAGCCATGCAGCGTGTCATCTAGCATCTGTTGGTTAATTTCGTAAACACCGCCACTGATGGGTTTGACGAGTCCGCCTCGTCCTATGACGGCATCAAAAGCCAAAGGGATACCAGCCTGTTGCAGTTCGTTAAGCACCAACTGACGGCGGAAGTCCTGCTGCTCTATGACATCGCCAAACGGTGCCAGCTCGTTGGCACTATGGGTGATGTTGCGCAGCAGAAGCGGTTTCTCATCTTCGTAAACGGCAATCTTTGTACTTGTTGAACCAGGGTTGATAACGAGGATTCTCATAGGATAGAAAGGTGATTTTATTTGTTAAAGGGTGGCAAGTGCCAAGAGGATGCTGTTGAACTTCGCCTCGGCATCATCACCGCGTGAGGGAACGATGACAGGGGCAGTTGTGCCACAGAGGATGCCTGCCGTCTTGGCATGGGCAAAAAGCGTCAGTGACTTGTAGAAGCTATTGCCTGCTTCTATGTCGGGGAATACCAGTACATCAGCCTCGCCATTGATGGGTGATGTCATGCCTTTAGCTTGCATGGCTTTAGCAGAACAAGCACATTTCAAGTCCATGGGTCCGTCTATGATGCATTGTCCGAACGCTCCCTGTTCTGCACGTTGCTTGATGTCAGCATAACCGTCAACAAAGGGAAATTGTTTCCCGCCATGCTCAGCACAATGGATAAGCGCTATACGTGGTTCCTTGCTGCCCAGCTTTTGGCATAGTTGGGCAGCATAACGAACCTGTTCGATACGTTGCTCATGGGTAGGATAGGGGATAACGGCGGCATCCGTGAAGAACAGCAGCTTGTGATAGCTCGGTATTTCTGCAGCGGCTATGTGTGTCAAGATGTGACCGGTCGGCAACAGCCCTTCTTCCTTATTCAGTACGGCTCGTAGCAGTTGGTCTGTACCGATGAGCCCCTTCATCAAGATGTCAGCATTCCCTCTTCTGACAAGGGCAACAGCCTCGGCAGCCGCTTTTTCTGGTAAAGCATTGTCAATGTTGATGATTTCAGCAAAGTTACTTGCCATCCGAAGGGCTTCCTGTGTTGCTTCGTCATGAGCACAAACAGCAACGATGCGGCGCTGTTGGCTGCATAGCTGCTGTTGTCGGCTCTTAAGTTCTTCAAAGGTATTTATCATAGGTTTTTAGTTTTGTTTTCATCGGGGTCAGGTGAGGCTGGCTTGATACCACTCAAATAACTTCCGGACGCCATCCTCAATCTCAACCTTGTGTCTCCAGCCCAGACTGTGCAGTTTCGATACATCAATGAGTTTGCGCATGGTGCCATCGGGCTTGCTGGCATCAAACTCTACCGTACCCTCGAAGCCTACGGCCTTGACAACGAGTTCCGAGAGCTCACGAATAGTGAGTTCCTTACCCGTTCCCACGTTGATATGGCAGTTGCGAATCTCACCCAAAGTGGGAATGGCACCGCCACGTCCGGCGGAGTGGTTGCGGTCTACAGCCCCGTCAGTAGAGGCTCCGTAGTGTACACTGGAGTACTTCTCAATACCAATGATGTCGCTGAAGTTCACATTCAACAGTACGTGTACAGAGGCGTCAGCCATATCCTCGCTCCACAGGAACTCACGGAGTGGAGTGCCTGTACCCCACAATACGACTCGGTTATCAAAAATGCCATATTTGCCCAACACCTGCTCAATGGCTTCGTTGCTTGCAGTGCCGTTGACACCCTCAACGGGGCGCTTGTCCATATCCTTGCGTATAGCGTCCCAGTTGCCGTCGTGGATTAACTTAGCCAGATACACTTTGCGCATCATGGCTGGCATGACGTGACTGTTCTCCAAGTGGAAGTTGTCATTAGGACCATAGAGGTTGGTGGGCATCACGGCAATATAGTTCGTTCCATATTGCAGGTTGTAGCTCTCGCACATTTTCAAGCCGGCAATCTTGGCAATGGCATACTCCTCGTTGGTGTACTCCAGTGGCGATGTCAGCAAGCAGTCCTCCTTCATAGGTTGCGGAGCATTTTTAGGATAGATGCACGTTGATCCAAGGAACAACAGTTTCTTCACACCATGAGCGTATGCCTCGCTGATGACATTACACTGAATCTTCATGTTCATCATGATGAAGTCAGCGCGATAGAGCGAATTCGCCATGATGCCACCAACAAAGGCAGCTGCCAGCACCACAGCATCAGGCTGCTCTTCATCAAAGAAACGGCGTACTGCCAGTTGGTCGGTTAAATCTAACTCCTTATGTGAACGCCCAACCAAGTTGGTATAGCCGCGTTCCATTAGGTTGTTCCATATAGCAGAGCCCACCAGTCCATGATGCCCGGCCACATATATCTTACTATTCTTGTCGAGTGCCATTATTTCACAATTTTCCTGCTATAGTGATTATTTCTCCAAACCAGAGAACTGCTTGATGCGCTGTTCCTCTGAGAGTTTACAAATCAATAAGGTGTTGTCGTTCTCTGCCACAATATAGCCGTCCAGTCCCTGTATCACCACTTTCTTCTCCTGTGTAGCATGTATCATGCAGTTGTGGGTTTCAAAAAGGTTGATATCCTGACCGATGCAGGCATTGCCGTAGAGATCCTTCTTTGTCTGTTGCTGCAGCGAACCCCATGTACCCAGGTCACTCCATCCGAAGTCTGCCGGACAGACAAATATCTCCTCGGCCTTTTCCATGATGGCATAGTCAACGCTGATGTTCTCGCATTCAGGGAACAGCTCGTCAATTTTTGCCTGCTCTTCTGCGGTGCCGTAGATGGGCAGCAGACTCTCGAAGAGCTTAGCCATGTTGGGCTGATAGATGCGGAAGGCATTGACAATGGTCGAGACATTCCAGATGAAGATGCCTGCATTCCAGAAGTAGTTGTTCTTCGAGATGTATTTCTTGGCAGTCTTCAGGTCAGGCTTCTCGCGGAAGCTGTCCACGCGGAACAGTTCCTTGTTGCGTAAAGACTGCGCGGAGAGGTTGGCTTCGATATATCCATAGCCAGTCTCAGGACGGGTAGGCTTCATGCCCAGTGTGACAATGGCATCGCTCTCGCTGGTGAAGTCCAGACACTGGCTGATGACGCGTCGGAACTCTGTGGGCTGCAGCACGATGTGGTCGCTTGGTGACACCACGATGTTTGCTTTGGGGTCTTTCGACTTGATGCGCCACGAGACGTAAGCAATGCAGGGCGCTGTGTTGCGGCGGCAGGGTTCGCACAGTATGTGGTCGGCAGGCATCTGAGGCAACTGCTCAGCTACTATGGCAGCATAGTTTTTGTTGGTAACCACCCAGACATTCTCTGCGGGCACAATGGTGTCGAACCGCTCTACGGTTAGCTGCAGCAGCGACTTTCCAATGCCGAGCACGTCAATAAACTGCTTGGGCTTCTCAGGGGTGCTCATAGGCCAAAAGCGGCTCCCTACGCCGCCAGCCATGATGACGAGATGGTTGTTAATCTTAGCCATAATATTCTATCATTTAATTTGTTGTTTGTTGTTTCTTCTTGAGTATTGACTTGACAATAAAGTAAGCTAAGGCCAAAAGGACCAGTGCTACGATGATGAGTTTGATGTATTCTGCATACTCCTCAATCTTGCCGTTCAACTGTTCTTCGGGCACGATAGCATGCAGATACCACCCTAAGGCAGCCAGGATGGCATGCCAGCAACCGGCACCGATGGTGGTGTAGAGCAGGAATTTCCAGTAGTTCATTTTAGCCAATCCTGCAGGGATGCTTATGAGGTGGCGGATGCCGGGGATGAGGCGTCCTGTCAGGGTAGCCACAATGCCGTGGTCATCGAAATAGCGTTCGCTCTTCTCCACCTTCTCCTGACTCAGCAGACACATCTTGCCCCACTTGCTGTTGGCAAAACGGTAGATGACGGGGCGCCCTACATAGTATGCCACCACATAGTTGATGCTTGCACCGATGTCGGCTCCTATGGTTGCAAAGAGAATGACGAGCCACACATCCAACTGGCCACCGGCAGCGTGATAGGCAGCAGGTGTCACCACGAACTCCGAGGGAACGGGTATGACGGTACTCTCCAAGAGCATCAGAAAGAGAATGGTGCCATAGTTGAGATTGCTGAGCAGTGAAGATATGATGTTCATGTTTTTATTTGTTTCTATTTTAGTTAACAGATTTGCTGTTGATGAGTTCTTTCATGTAATGGTAATAGTCCTTGACCTCCATGCCTTCAGGAAAGAGATGCCCCAGTACCACTGTTGCCTCAATGGGATTCCGTTCGCAGGCTAACTTCAAGAAGTACAGAAACTCCTTGTTTTTGCCCAGTTCATAGCAGCACAGTGCCATAAACGATAAGCCGTTTTTGAGTTTTTCTTCCTTATGAATTTCCAGCGCAAAGAATTTCTTCAGCATCTCGTAGCAGGCATGGATGTAGTGGTTGTCATATAACGAGGTGATGATGCGCAACAGGATGTATGGTTCGGAATTCGACATGGCGAGTGCTTTGCTGAAGGACTTCTCTGCCCCCTTTTCGTCGCCGTTTTCCAGTTGTACGTGTCCTCTGACAACCATCATTTCTATATGGTCACAATCCAGCGGCAGCGTCTTGTCCATCATCTCAAGAGCCATCCCCAGCAATCCTTCCTTGCTATAGCAGAATGCCAGCTCCGTATAGATTTTCGGCAGTAGGGAAGAGTCTTCTTCTGAAACTTCCTCTGCCCGCAACAAATACCTGATGGCTTCATCCGTGCGATTCAGATTAGCCATGCAGCATCCTGTGAATAAGAGTGCCTGCTCGTCATCCGGATTAATCTCGTTATAGCGCTTTAAGAATTTCTGTGCCTCCTCGTTGTTGCCCAGGCTCAACAGTGCGTTGGCTTTGCCCAGCAGTCCTTCGGGGTCGTCAGGGTTGATGGCGAGGACATACTCATAGCTGGTGATGGCATCGTGGATTTCGTCGTTCATGAATTGTGCCGAAGCCAGCGACTTCCAGTAGTTCACGCTGTAAGGGTCGCGGTCTATCAGTTCGTTGAATACCTGTTGCGCTTCCTTGTACTTCCCCATTCCAATGTGTGCGCGTCCCATCAACTCCTTGAAGTCGTTGCTTTCATCCCCCCTTGAGCGCAACATCCATTCGTAGGCTTTGTCGCTTTCACCATAGTCTATGAAGAGGTTGGCGCAGTCTTTGATGAAGTCTTCGTGTTCGTCATCGGGCACAGTCAGTCCGTAGTCGCGCAGAAAGCGGTCAGCCTGCTCAACCTTCCCTTCGGCAAGAAGCAGTTCTGCTTTCAGGTAGTAGTAGTCGGGGTCGTCGTGGTCTTCAATGGCATCGGCATACGCCTGTGCTTGCTGGATGTCTTCCTCTTGTAAGGCTTTTCGCGCCATAAAGGCATTGGGAAGGGTGGCGTGGGGGTACAGCTCCAGTGCATGGTCGACAGTCTCAAAGGCTTTGTCGTACTCCATATTCAAATAGTAATAGTCGGCAATGTCAATCAGTTCATCAGCATCCATAAACGGACTGTTGCCCGCTTCTATGGATGCCTCGTAACTGTCCAGCAGTTGGCGAAACTCCTCGCTTTTGAAGTATTCATCATCGTATTGCATACGCCTCTCCCTTTTTTACTTTTTTCCCTTTCTACCTTTCTACCTTTTTACTTTTTTACCTTTTTACTTTTTTACTTCTTCCACGTATCCTTCAACCCTACCGTCTTGTTGAACACCAGGTGGTCGGGTGTCGAGTCAAGGTCGGGTGTAAAATATCCTGTGCGCTGGAATTGCAGGAAGTCGCCAGCTTTCTTCTCTTTCAGGTAGGGTTCTACATAGCAGTTGTTCAGCACCTTCAGACTGTCGGGGTTCAGCAGCTCACGGAAGTCGCGCTCATCGGCGCTGGGGTTCTCGATGCTGAACAGACGGTCGTACAGGCGAACCTCTGCCTTGACGGCATCCTGGCAGTTCACCCAGTGCAGTGTCTTGCCTTTTATCTTGCGGTCGGCACCAGGCTGTCCGCTGCGTGTCTCGGGGTCGTAGGTAGCATAGATGGTAGTCACGTTGCCATTGGCATCCTTGTCACAGGGGTGCTCCTCACTGCACTTGATGATGTAGGCGTTTTTCAGACGCACCTCCTTGCCTGGGGCCAGGCGCTGGAACTTCTTCTCTGCCTCTTCTTGAAAGTCGCTGCGCTCTATCCACAGTTCGCGGCTGAAGGTGATGGTGTGTTTGCCGTCGGCCTCATTCTCCGGATTGTTGATGGCTTCCAGTTCTTCCGTTTGTCCCTCAGGATAGTTGGTCAGCACCAGCTTCACGGGGTCCAGCACGGCACTCACGCGACAGGCTTTCTTGTTCAGGTCTTCACGCACGCACGACTCCAGCAGTGCCTGGTCGTTCAAGGCATCGAACTTCGTGTATCCGATGGAGTCAATGAAGTTACGGACGCTTTTCGAGGAGTATCCTCGGCGGCGCATGCCGCAGACTGTCGGCATGCGGGGGTCATCCCATCCGCTGACCAGCTGTTCGTCAACCAGTGCCTTCAGCTTGCGTTTCGACATCACCGTGTAGGTCAGGTTCAGACGGTTGAACTCTATCTGTCGAGTGCCGTCATAGCTGTCAGCCACAATGTTTGGGTTGTAGCCGTCGGTCTTTCCTTCAGCTTTCAGTTCGTTCATGTATTCCTTCAGCAGCTCTACGAACTTGTCGTATAGTGGACGGTGAGGCACAAACTCCAGCGTACAGATGGAGTGGGTGACACCCTCGAAGTAGTCTGACTGTCCGTGGGCAAAGTCATACATCGGGTAGCAGTGCCACTTGGTACCAGTGCGGTGGTGAGGTATCTGGATGATGCGGTAGATGATGGGGTCGCGGAAGTGCATGTTGGGGTTTGCCATATCCAGCTTGGCGCGCAGCACCATCGAGCCTTCTACCGCCTCGGCGGTGTTCATCTGGTTGAACAGTCTCAGGTTCTCCTCGACGGGTCTGTCGCGGAACGGACTTGCCACACCGGGCTGTGTGGGCGTGCCTTTCTGCTCGGCAATCTGCTCTGAGGTCTGCTCGTCAACATACGCCAGTCCCTTCTTGATAAGCCATACGGCAAAGTCCCACAGCTTCTCGAAGTAGTCGGAGGCGTAGTAGACGTTCTCCCAGTGGAATCCCAGCCACTTGATGTCGCTCATGATGTTCTCCACATACTCCGTGTTCTCCTTCGTGGGGTTGGTGTCGTCGAAGCGCAGGTTGCACGTGCCGCCAAACTCCTCTGCAACGCCGAAGTCCATGCAGATGGCTTTTGCGTGACCAATGTGTATATATCCGTTGGGCTCGGGCGGGAAGCGCGTCTGCAGTCTTCCGCCGTTCTTGCCTGCCTCCAGGTCTTCCTTGACAAACTGTTCTACAAAGCTGAGGCTCTTCTTCTCCTCGCTCGCATTGATGTTCTTTACTTCCATGTCTTTATGATGTCGTGTGTGTTTAAATGATTTCTCTTTCTCTTGTTACTTGAAGTCTCCAGGACCGTACAGTCCGAAGTTCGGGTCTTTCTCTGGCTGCCACGTGCGCACCTTGATGACGGGTTGCTTGGGGTTGTTGACATCCACCTCCAGGAACAGGTAGCCCTTGTCGCCGTATGATGACGAGTAGTAGTCCTGTGCTATCTGGATGCCGTAGGTCTCGCCGCCCTTTCCCAGTTTCACCACGTCGTTGTTGGCAAAGCGGATGTTGATAAACTCGTTGGCGGCGAAGCAGCGCTTCAGGTTCTTCAGGTACTGGTCCTTTGAGTAGCGGTTGTACTTTATTATCTTGTCGTTCTGAAAACCTCTGGTGTCACCCTGTGTTGAGCGCTTAGCCACGTTGGCCACAATGATGACCGCGTCATCATCGAATATGGTGTTGATGTAGTCCAGCCGTTTCAGTGCATAGGCGGTCTTGTAGTTTTCCAGGAACTCCATCAGCACCCTGCGTGCCGACTCTTTCCATACGCCTTTGTTCAGGATGTCGTCTTCTGCCGTGCGTCCTAAGCCGAAGGCCACGTTGCTTATCTTGCGGTTCTTGTCGAAGGTGAACACCAGGTCCTCTACGAACGACTTGCGCACGCCACTCTTGAAGGTGCACGAGATCTGTATGCCGCGTGCCGTCACCTCTCCGTTGCCGTGTTCGTAGAAGGTAGGCTGGGGGGTACCGATGATGCGCGGTGTACCATAGGTGAACAGCAGTTTACGGAAAACCGACAGTCCCTCGGCTGTGAAGTACGGTGCCAAGCCGCTGGCTTCCCGCTGCCCGATGGCATTCACGACGGCATCCATCGCCTTGGCATAGCTCTCGGCATGTGTGGCGGCAGTAGGCGTCTGTAGTATCGAGGCATCCGTCTGACTGAAGCTTCCCTTGCTGCTATATGCCTCGCCGCCTATCTCGTCGGCATCCACGGTGGTGTACGACTTGCGCAGCGCCTTGCTGCTCAGCACCTGCAGCACGCCTTCCACCTCTTTGTCTATATGTGCCTCGCTCAGATATTCGTATTCGAACTTCAGCTGGTACTTGCTGCTTTGGTTCCCTTTTGCCAGCTCCAGCACGCCGGTGCCGTCCTTGGCACTGTTGATGGCGCTCCAGTCACGTCCGTCGAAGTAGGTGTAGTCCACACTCGATACGGGCTTGCCCTTGTAGGCTATCGACAGGTCGACATCATCGCCTTTACGGCGCACAACGCTCACCTTCAGCTCGTCGAACACTTGGTTCATCTGTTCCGGTATCCAGGTCGTCATCAAGTGCTTCCGTCCGTTGTCATCGGTGTAGATGGCTTCGTCGGGATACTGCAGCGAGCGCACCAGTGCCAGTGCCCAGTAGTAGTTGCGCAGGGCGTCATCGGCCTTTCCGCTCTCCTCTGCCCGCAGGGCGCTGTTCACCATGTCTATGGCTTTCGCCTTGCGGTTCTCGAACAACCGTGCCAGTTCCGACTTTTTGATGTATCGGCCCACCACTGCATCGGGCTCGTTCTTGATGGTGATGCGTTGCGTGTTGGTCAGCGTAGCCTGCGAGTATGTCTTGATGTGGTTCTCGACATACGACTTGTGATCTATCTTCTGATTCACGTTGTCCTCGCGGAATCCCAGACGGGTGTCACTGCTGACGTAGGTCGATATCTGGCTGATGAGGTCCGCCAGTGCATGGCGGTCGGCCTCGCGCACTGTCTCGCCCGTGCCCGTTCCGCTGATGTATTCCTCGCTGTCACGAATGGTCTCCCACGACTGTGCTGCGACAGCCAGCGGCAGCATGACGAGCATGTATAATAATGTACTTACGCGATTCATGCCTGCAAAGGTACAAAATATTTTGCATATCACGCGTCATAATATCAGAAAAAGTTGTACCTTTGCCGTCAAATTACAATAAACAGCGTTATGAAGCGACTATACCTTTTGCTTTTTCTTGTGCTTGGCGCGGTGGCGCTCGAGGCGCAGAACCTCGCCGTACAGAGTTTCCGCATGGACGAGACTGACCTGGCTGCCAACACCGCAGGCACCATCGTGATGGACCAGAACGGACAAAAGTGTGCACTCATCAAGGTGGAGACTACCCAGACGGGCTTCTCCTTCGATGCCGGTTCGCTGGGGGTCGTCAAGACTGTGCAGCACGTCGGCGAGATATGGGTCTATGTGCCCGAAGGTGTGAAGCGCCTTACCATCTCGCACCAGCAACTGGGCATCCTGCGCGACTACGACTTGGGACAGACGGTGAAGCGTGCCAAGACTTACATCCTCAAGCTGACTACCGGCGAGGTGCAGACCATCGTGAAGCAGGCACGTACCTCGCAGTATGTGGTCTTCCAGCTTACTCCCGCCAATGCTGTTGTTGAGTTGAACGGCGAACTGCTGTCTACACTCGAGGGCACCGCTACGAAGATGATGCGCTTCGGCCAGTACGACTACCGCGTGCAGGCTCCCGACTACCTGCCCGAGGTGGGCAAGGTGACGGTCAACGACCCCAAGCAGAAGCATGTGGTCAACGTGCGGCTGAAGCCTAACTTCGCGCGCGTCACGCTGCAGGTCGACAACAACGCAGAGATATGGGTCAACGGACAGAAGCGCGGCGAGGGCTCGTGGACGGGCAACCTCGGCGCAGGCACCTACGAGATAGAGACGCGCAAGGCGGGGCACCGTCCGCAGACCACCACCCGCGACATTGTGGCTACCGAGGGTCCGCAAACCATCCGCCTCAATGCACCGACACCCATCTACAGCGAGGCCGATGTCAACTCTTCACCCGCGATGGCAGACATCTATGTTGACGGACAGAAGCGCGGACAGACCCCCATGCTCATCGAACAACTGCTCGTAGGTCAGCACCAGCTGCGCCTGTCGCGCCAGGGCTATCAGGACTACAGCGTCACGCTGACGGTGCGCGAAGGCGAGACCGCCAGTGTCAATGCCACCATGACGAAGCAGGTGGCGCAAGCTGCCCCTGCTGTTCCCGCTTCATCCACCGCCCCTGCAGCCTCCCCGTCGAGCGCCGGCGGCGCAAGCCGCACGTTCACGGTCGGCGGCGTGTCGTTCACCATGATACGGGTGGAGGGCGGCACCTTCCAGATGGGCGCGACGAGTGAGATAGAGAATCCGGATGGTAACCAGAAACCGGTCCACCAGGTGACGCTCTCCACTTACTACATCGGTGAGACGGAGGTGACACAGAAACTCTGGCGTGCAGTCATGGGTAGCAACCCCTCCAAATTCAAAGGCAAACGCCGCCCCGTTGAGTGTGTCTCCTGGGATGACTGCCAGGAGTTCATCAAACGGCTGAACCAAAAGACCGGTCAGCACTTCCGCCTGCCTACGGAGGCGGAGTGGGAGTTCGCCGCCCGTGGCGGCACGAAGAGCCGCCACACCCAGTACAGCGGTAGCAGCAACCTGAACGACGTTGCCTGGTATAAGGGCAATAGTGGCTCGACAACCCACGAAGTGAAGACGAAGCAGCCCAACGAGCTGGGCATCTACGACATGAGTGGCAATGTATATGAGTGGTGCCAGGACAGGTATGGTAGTTACAGCTCCAGTGCGCAGACGAATCCTACCGGTTCTACCTCGGGCTATTCACGCGTGCATCGTGGTGGCGGCTGGAACAGTGCAGCGGCGCATTGCGTCGTAGGCTACCGTGACTACGGCACATCGTTGGGCGCGCACTACGACGTAGGGTTCCGGCTGGTTCTCCTCCTCTAGTTCATTCCCTGCAAGAAAAGAAAGAAGAAACGTCATGATGCCTTGCTTTGTAAAAAAGGCGGCCTGAAGCCGCCAAAAAAACAAAGCAAGGCATCATGACTCAGCGAAAAAAGACGATAATGGGTGAGCAAAGGAACGAACTGGAACACCGCATGAGTCGGCGCAGCGTGCATAACGACTACAGCACGCGCGGCATCTATCACATCACACTGCGAGTGGCGGACACCCTTCACCAGCCCTTAGGCAGGGTGGTGGGCAGCCTCGCTGCCGCCGACGGGAGCCCCGATGCCCCCCGTGTCGAGTTGACCGCCATGAAGGACAGCTGGTGGAGCGCGAGCTGACGCATAGCATCCATGCCCACTACGGCATGGTGGAGGTGCAGGACCACGTGGTGATGCCCGACCACCTGCATGCCATCGTGGTGGTGCGCAGCGACATCGTGAGCAGCAGCGGCAGCATGACGAGCATGTATAATAATGTACTTACGCGATTCATGCCTGCAAAGGTACAAAATATTTTGCATATCACGCGTCATAATATCAGAAAAAGTTGTACCTTTGCCGTCAAATTACAATAAACAGCGTTATGAAGCGACTATACCTTTTGCTTTTTCTTGTGCTTGGCGCGGTGGCGCTCGAGGCGCAGAACCTCGCCGTACAGAGTTTCCGCATGGACGAGACTGACCTGGCTGCCAACACCGCAGGCACCATCGTGATGGACCAGAACGGACAAAAGTGTGCACTCATCAAGGTGGAGACTACCCAGACGGGCTTCTCCTTCGATGCCGGTTCGCTGGGGGTCGTCAAGACTGTGCAGCACGTCGGCGAGATATGGGTCTATGTGCCCGAAGGTGTGAAGCGCCTTACCATCTCGCACCAGCAACTGGGCATCCTGCGCGACTACGACTTGGGACAGACGGTGAAGCGTGCCAAGACTTACATCCTCAAGCTGACTACCGGCGAGGTGCAGACCATCGTGAAGCAGGCACGTACCTCGCAGTATGTGGTCTTCCAGCTTACTCCCGCCAATGCTGTTGTTGAGTTGAACGGCGAACTGCTGTCTACACTCGAGGGCACCGCTACGAAGATGATGCGCTTCGGCCAGTACGACTACCGCGTGCAGGCTCCCGACTACCTGCCCGAGGTGGGCAAGGTGACGGTCAACGACCCCAAGCAGAAGCATGTGGTCAACGTGCGGCTGAAGCCTAACTTCGCACGCGTCACGCTGCAGGTCGACAACAACGCAGAGATATGGGTCAACGGACAGAAGCGCGGCGAAGGCTCGTGGACGGGCAACCTCGGCGCAGGCACCTACGATATAGAGACGCGCAAGGCGGGGCACCGTCCGCAGACCACCACCCGCGACATTGTGGCTACCGAGGGTCCGCAGACCATCCGCCTCAATGCACCGACACCCATCTACGGCGAGGCCGATGTCAACTCTTCACCCGCGATGGCAGAAATCTATGTTGACGGACAGAAGCGCGGACAGACACCCATGCTCCTTGAGCAGTTGCTCATAGGTCAGCACCAGCTACGCCTGTCGCGCCAGGGCTATCAGGACTACAGCGGCACGCTGACGGTGCGCGAAGGCGAGACCGCCAGCGTCAATGCCACCATGACGAAGCAGGTGGCGCAAGCTGCCCCTGCAGCCTCCCCGTCGAGCACCGGCGGCGCAAGCCGCACGTTTACGGTCGGCGGCGTGTCGTTCACCATGATAAAGGTGGAGGGCGGCACCTTCCAGATGGGCGCGACGAGTGAGATAGAGAATCCGGATGATTACCAGAAACCGGTACACCAAGTGACGCTCTCCACTTACTACATCGGTGAGACGGAGGTGACACAGGAGCTGTGGCAGGCGGTCATGGGTAGCAACCCCTCCATGTTCAAAGGCAATCGCCGCCCCGTTGAGATGGTCTCCTGGGCTGACTGCCAGGAGTTCATCAGCCGGCTGAACCAAAAGACGGGTCAGCACTTCCGCCTGCCTACGGAGGCGGAGTGGGAGTTTGCCGCCCGTGGTGGCACGAAGAGCTGCCACACCCAGTACAGCGGTAGCAGCAACCTGGACGACGTTGCCTGGTATGAGGACAACAGCAGCTCGACAACCCACGACGTGAAGACGAAGCTGCCCAACGAGCTGGGCATCTACGACATGAGTGGCAATGTAGATGAGTGGTGCCAGGACTGGAGTGATAGATACAGCTCCAGTGCGCAGACGAATCCCACCGGTCCTACCTCGGGCTCTCTCCGCGTGCATCGTGGTGGCGACTGGAACTACCCTGCGGGCTACAGCGCCGTGTCCGACCGCGGGTACGCCTATCCTTCCACCCGCAACGGGCTCTACGGCTTCCGCCTTGCCCTCCTCTCTAGTTCATTCCCTGCAAGAAAAGAAAGAAAAGAAGGCATCATGACTCAGCGAAAAAGAGGATAATGGGTGAGCAAAGAAACGAACTGGAACACCGCATGAGTCGGCGCAGCGTGCATAACAACTACAGCACGCGCGGCATCTATCACATAGTGGGAAAGTGTTATTTTGTAAAGAAAAAGTGTCGAAAAACGTGCTTGCGTTTTTTGACGAAATAGAACGGCGCAAGCAAAAAAACGGGGCGCAAATGACAAATCAGGGACTTGAGCCGAGCAAATCAGGGAGTTGAGCCGAGTGAATCAATGAGTTGAGTCGACTGAAACGACGTGTTGACCCGAGTGAAATGACGTGTTGCTAGCGAAAAAAATGGCGTTTAATTGGTCTTTATCGGTAAGTTTTTGTTCTATTTCCCTATAAATAAAAGGGCTATATTTTTCTTAAAGCGCGCAACCCCCTTAGTGTCAGTGGGTTGCGCATAACGCGTCATATTTTGCGAATTTGGAAGTCGGTCGGTGTTCGGTGGATTTTTCGCGATTCTCAGCGGGCGATTTGTCGTGATTATTCATAATTTTTCGTCCGTATTATTGGGTGTCAAAAACACATGTAAAGCCAAATTTTTTTAAAGAAAAGCAAAAAAAGTTTGCAAAAAATTTGGAGAACTGATATAAATCAATTATCTTTGCATCGTTATCCTGAATACAATCTTTTTACCTTAAAGACTAATACCTATTAGAATTAGATGCCCTTCACTGTGAAGTGAGGGACATTTTTTTATGCCCTGCGGGTAAACCGCAGGGCGCGGGGGCGCTATTTGATGCCGCGCTCGTTCAGCGCTTTGGTGTAGCGGGCGGCATTCTTCAGGTGCTCCTGATAGGTGTTGGCAAAGTTGTGGGTGCCCGAGAAGTCCTCCTTGGCACACATATAAAGATAGGAGTGCTCGACGGGGGTCAGTACGGCATCGATGCCTCTGATGCTGGCAATCTTGATGGGGCCTGGGGGCAGTCCCTCATAGCGGTAGGTGTTGTAAGGCGAATTGATGGTGAGCAGCTTCTGGTAGATGCGCTTCAGTTCGAACTGCTTGAGTGCAAACTTGATGGTAGGGTCGGCCTGCAGCGGCATGTTGTTCTTCAGGCGGTTGAGGTACATGCCTGCTATCATGGGTTTCTCGGCATTGCTTGCCGTCTCTTCGTCAATGATGCTGGCAAGGGTGCAGACCTCGTTGGGTGACAGTCCCAGGCGGTTAGCTTTTGCCTGTCGGTCGCCCAGCCAGAAGCGGTCGTGCTCGCGCTTCATGCGCTCCAGCAAGCCCTCGATGCTGACATTCCAATACATGTCATAGGTGTTGGGCACGAACATGGCACTGACGGTGCACGTGTCGTAACCCAGCTTGGCGAGGGTGGCGGAGTCGCGCAGGGCATTGCTGATGGTAGCGGAGTCGAGCATCAGCTTGTGCGACAGCACGGCGGCGAGTCGGTCCATGGTGCGTGCCTCAGGAATCGTGACATTCAGACTCTTCTGCTGTCCGTTCTTCAAGTGGCGGAACACCACGAAAGCCCCCTCGCTGGGTTCGATGGCATAGCGCCCCGTGTGAATGTTGTCGGCATAGGCGGAGTGGCGCATCAGCATGCTGACCCCCGTCATGCCTGTTGTACTGCTGAACGCCCCCAGCTTGGTGAGCACCGAGTCGCATGTGTCGTCTTCGTCAATATACAGATACTGCGTGGTGTCAGCCTTGCTGACAGGTACGAACAGGTAAGCGCCCAAGAGCACAATGATAGCCACCAGACCGGCGGCAGCAATATATAAATAGGTACGTGCGTTAAACTTTTTCATCTTTCTCGCAATTATTTGGGTGCAAAGTTACAGTTTTTCTGCAAAAAAACACTATCTTTGCAGAAAACTTTAAACCGATGAAGCTAAAATTCAGTTTACGATATAGAACTGCATGGGGCGAGAACCTGCATGTAGTGTTACAATTATACAGTCACGACGGCACCGTGCGCACCCAGAACCTCGCCATGCAGACCGACGACGGCGAGCTGTGGACACTGGAGACGGCAGCCATGATCAGCAGACAGCACCCCGTGGCACACCTGGTGTATCGCTATCAGGTGGAGAATGGCGACGGCACCGTCTTGCGGCAAGAGTGGGACCAGGTGGCACGCATCTACCACTTCGATGCCTCTCAGGACTACCTCTTTCCCGACCAGTGGCACGACCGCCCCTTGCCCAGCCACCTGTACAGCGATGCCTATCTGACAACCGTCAAGGGGCATCACGGCGAGCAGGCAGAGGCTACCCGCGTGCCCATCTTCCGCCAGACCGTCATCTTCCGCGTGTCAGCGCCTCAGGTCAAGCCCGGTCAGGCAGTAGCCGTCTGCGGTTCGCATCCGGCCATCGGCTCGTGGAATGCCTCGCGCTATCAGCAGATGCAGTACATCGGGCAGCACGAGTGGATTCTGTCAGTCAATGTGCAAGGCTGGCTGCTGCCGGTAGAATACAAATACGTCGTTGTTGACGAGAAGACACACGCCGTCCTGCAATGGGAAGAAGGCGACAATCGCATTATAGGCGAGGCAGCGTGGGTGATGGGCGAAGGCAATGGCGGTTCCCCCCAGTTGAGCGACGGACAGGTGCTGGTGCTCTACGGCGTCCCCCTGCGCATCAGCGAAGAGCCCTGGCGGGCAGCAGGCGTCAGCATTCCCGTCTTCTCGCTACGCTCAGAACACAGCTACGGCGTGGGCGACTTCGGCGACCTGAAGCGCTTGGTAGACTGGGCAGTGCTGACAGGGATGAAGTTCATCCAGGTGCTGCCAGTCAACGACACCACCCGCTACCACCGCTGGGCAGACTCCTGTCCGTATAATGTGCGCAGCGCCTATGCCCTGCATCCCCACTATATCGACCTGGAAGCAGCCGGCACATTGCGCTCCAAGGCCAAGATGACAAAGTTCATGCGCCGCCGTCAGGAGCTCAATGCCCTGCCGTATAGCGACTATGAAGCCGTGGAACGCGTCAAGACAGAATACCTGCAAGAGCTCTTTGCCGAGCAAGGCAAGAAGGTGGTGGAGTCGAAAGACTTCAAAGCCTTCGTACACGACAATGAGGAGTGGCTAAAACCCTATGCGGAGTATTACATTTCCCTCGCCGCAAACCCCTCACCACTCACCGCTGACTATGTCTACTACCTGCAATACCTGCTGCACCAGCAGTTGAAGGCGGCAGCCGACTACGCTCGCTCGAAGGGTGTAGCCCTAAAAGGCGACCTGCCCATAGGACTCTGCCGCGACAGTGTCGAGGTGCGCCAGCATCCGGAGTGCTTCCACCTGAACTCGCAGACAGGGGCGCCGCCAGACTTCTTCTCGAGCAACGGACAGAACTGGGGATTTCCCACCTACAACTGGAATGACGACCTGCTGCGCATGATGAAGCAGCGCCTGCAGCGCATCTCACAATACTTCGACGCGATACGCCTAGACCACGTGTTAGGATACTTCCGCATCTGGGAAATACCCGCCCATGCTGTCTATGGCGTGCTGGGACATTTCTCGCCAGCCTTGCCGTTGACAGTCAACGAGATAGAATACTTCGGACTGCCCTTCCGCAAGGAGATGATGACGCGGCCGTTCATCAACGATGCCGTCATAGACCGCTTCTTTGGCATTCATGCACAGTACGTGCGCGACCACTTCCTGATAAACAAAGCCTACAACCTGTATGACATGAAAGACGAGTACAGAAGCCAGCGCCTCGTTGCCGAGCACTTCGAAGGAAGGCGCGACGAGAACAGCCTCTGGATTCGTGAAGGACTGATGCGGCTGCTGGCCAACGTGCTCTTTGTGGAAGACCCACGGCAGAAAGACATGTACCACCCCCGCATTGACGTGCTCAAAGAACCCGTCTTCGATGCGCTGTCGGCTGACGAGAAAGATGCCTTCATGCGGCTGTACAACAACTACTTCTTCCAGCGCCACTCCGACTTCTGGCGGCAACAGGCACTGCGCCGACTGCCGGCACTGATGAAAGGCAGTCGGATGTTGTTCTGTGCCGAAGACCTCGGCATGCTGCCCGACTGTGTGGCACCGGTGCTTGACGAGTTGCGCATCCTTACACTCGAAATCCAGCAGATGCCGAAGCAGTATGGATTCGAGTTTGCACACCTCGAGGCCAATCCCGTACGGTCGGTCTGCACCATCACCACCCACGATATGGCACCACTGCGGCTGTGGTGGCAGGAGAACCCCGAGCGCCGCCAGCGCTATTATGTCACGATGCTGCAGAAGGAAGGAAAAGCCCCTGAACAGCTGCCGGCACACCTGGCGGAGGAAATCATAGCGCGCCACCTCTACTGTCCCTCCATGTTGTGCATCCTGCAGTTGCAAGACTGGTTGGCAATGGACACAGAGCTGCGTGCCAAGAGTCCGCAGGACGAGCGCGTCAACGCACCAAGCGACCCCAAGAACCGCTGGCAGTACAGGATGAATGTGACAATAGAGCAATTGTTGGAGGCTACGCGTTATAATAATAAGGTGAGAACCATGATAAAGCGCAGCCGCCGCTGAGAGGGGTACTACTGGATGGACTCAATGCGCAACTTCAGCACACCGGCAGGCACACGAACCTCAACCACATCGCCCGCCTTCTTGCCCAACAAGGCTTCAGCAATGGGTGACTTGACAGAAATCTTCCCCTCGCGCAGGTTGGCCTCGTGAGGACTGGCGATGGTGTATGTCATGCGGGCGTTATTGCCCATATTCGTCATCTCAACCTTGCTCAACAGCTGGACATTGTCGCTGCTGCGGTGTGACATGTCTATCACGCGGGCATTCTCCAACACGCGCTGCTTGAAGCGGATGCGCCCCAAGAGACGTCCCTGTTCGCGCTTGGCAGCGTGGTACTCGAAGTTCTCGCTCAGGTCGCCTTTGTCGCGCGCCTCGGCTATAGCCTCACGAACCTGCGGCAGTTCCACCAACTCCATGTGACGAAGTTCCGCTACGAGCTTGTCGTAGCCTTCCTGTGACATATATTCCATCGTGTCGTCTTGTTTTCTGCTTTGTAAAATATCAGCATGCAAAGGTACAAAGAAGTGCGTAAAAACCCAAGATTTCCCAGAAATATTTCATACAATTGTGAATTATTTCGTAAATTTGCACCCCAAATGGAAGCGATGACTTATAACACTTACATCTTCGACCTGGACGGCACGCTGCTGGACACACTGCAGGACTTGGCTAACAGCGTGAACTACGCATTGCGCCAGTATGACATGCCAGAACACTCGTTGGACGACATCCGACGCTTTGTGGGAAACGGCGTACGCCTGTTGATGGAACGCGCCGTGCCGCAGGGAGCACAGAACGCGCGGTTCGAGGATGCCTTCACCACCTTTCGCCGTCACTACATGCAGCATTCGTTAGACAACACCCGCCCGTACGAGGGCATACCTGAGATGTTGCGCGCGTTGAAGCAGCGAGGCTGTCACATGGCGGTAGTCAGCAATAAAATGATGGCTGCCACACAGGAGTTGGTGCACCATTTCTTTCCAGAAATAGAGGTGGCAATAGGCGAGCACGAGGCTGCAGGCATCAAGAAGAAACCCGCTCCAGACACCGTCTATGAAGCCTTGCGGCAGTTGCAGACTGCGGCAAATGGTAATATAGGCGCTGCCGTTTATGTTGGTGACAGCGATGTCGACTATGAGACAGCATGCAACAGCGGATTGCCCTGCATCAGCGTGTTGTGGGGATTCCGCGACAAGGACTTCCTCATGGCGCACGGCGCTACGACCTTCATCAGCCATCCTAGTGAGCTGTTGAAGATATAACTCAAAGATTATGGATGCAAAACTGATATCGCGACACCCGATTCTCGGCCGACAAGTCACACTACAAGAATCACCTTGGTGCCTATATCTGCGCCAAGGGAAAGAAATCGCTGCACGGCGGTTACTACATACATCTGGAACCGAAGTCCGTTATTCGATGCAGTGCATCAGGAAGTCGACGGCACCGTTGACCCCGTACTTGCTCACATCCAGCGAGATGTCGTAGTTGGTGGCATCCGTCCAGTTGCGCCCTGTAAAGGTCTTGGTGTACAACTCGCGGCTGTAGTCGTTGTCCACAATCATTGCGGCGGCATCGTGCTCGCTGATGTCATACTTTTCCGCTATGCGGCGTTTGCGGACATCCAGGCCTGCGTGGATGAATATCTTCCAGGCGTTGCGATAGTCGGCAAAGATGTCAAAACCGCATCGGCCTATCAGGACACACGACTCCTGCGCGGCAATGTTTCTGATGGTGTCGCACTGGGCGCGAAAGAGTTCGTGGCTTGTCTTACATTGCTCCTGCCCGTTATACTGGGCGTGCGCCATGTAGTTGCGGTAGAAGTCGGTGAAGTCGTCGCGCCACAGCGGGTTGCGGGCTTCAATCTTCTCTACGGCATCCTCGACAGTGCGGATGCGCGATGCCACCTCGTTGATGATTTGCTTGTCCAGTAGCTTGACGCCCAGCCTCTGAGCTAACGCTGCTCCGATTTCGTGTCCACCAGTTCCGAACTGACGGCTGATGGTAATTACAAATTTCTCTTCCTTATTCATAGTCGTCGGTTATTAGTAGGTTAGTAAACTCTGTGGCAAAGATACAAAAAATCTTTGTAATATGCAAATATTTTGCCTCGCAAAAAGCAAAAATACATGCTTTTGCGAGGCAAAACTTTCTGTTGGCGCAAACTGTCTTGTGGCGCGGCGCTTTCTGTGGGTGCCAAGCCGCCAGTCTATCGGATGAACAGCAGCTCGCGGTATTTAGGCAGCGTCCACAGGCCGTCCTCGACAATCATCTCCAGCTTGTCGATTTCATAACGGATGGCTTCCATCTTCGGACATACGGTGTCGTGATACTGGATGGCACGCTCGTGGATGCTCTCTATGCGGTTAGCCACACGGCGCGCATCGGTCAGCTCCTCTACCAGTTGCTCTATCTTCTCTGTGCGTTCTGCTATCTCCTCGATGAGTTTGATGTTTCGGGCAGACAGGCGGTTAGCCTTCTCGGTAGTAAATAGTGCCGACGAGAAGATGTCGTTGATGCCCTGCACGTTCTTGATGAGTTGCGACTGATAGTGCGTGGAGACAGGTATGATGTGGTTCATGGCGAGGTCGCCTAACACGCGTGCCTCTATCTGTACCGTCTTCACGTAGGTCTCCCATTTTACCTCGTTGCGAGCCTCCAGTTCCTTGCGGTTCATGACCTTGGTGCTCTCGAACATCTTCACGCTCGACTCGTCGAGGTAGTGTTCAAACACAACAGGGCACGAGCGCTCAACATCCAAGCCGCGACGGGCTGCCTCCTGTACCCACTCGGCAGAATAGCCGTTGCCATCGAAACGGACGGGCTTACAGGTCTTGATGTCATCGCGCAATACATCAATGATGGCGTGGTATTTAGCCGTATGTCCTGTACCCTCGGCATATTCAGGTTGCTGGGAGTAGGCAGCGATTTTCTTGTCGACACGCTCCTTGAAGGAGTCTAAAGCTTCGGCCATCGCAGCATTCAGGGCTATCATTGCCGAAGCGCAGTTGACGCTCGAACCAGGCGCACGGAACTCAAAGCGGTTGCCCGTGAAGGCAAAGGGAGAAGTGCGGTTACGGTCCGTGTTGTCAACAATGAGGTCGGGTATCTGGGGGATGTCAATCTCACGCTTCAGGTTTGAAGTCTCTGCATTGAGGTTTGAAGTCTGCTCGATGCTGTCAAGCAGGTCGGACACATATTTCCCAAGGAAGGAACTGATGATGGCAGGCGGTGCCTCGTTGCCACCCAGACGGTGGGCGTTGGTAGCACTCATGATGGAAGCCTTCAGCAGTCCGTTGTGCTTGTAGACAGCCATAAGCGTCTCGACAATGAATGTCACGAAGCGCAGGTTCTCCTCAGGCGTCTTGCCTGGAGCATGCAGCAGCACGCCGGTGTCGGTAGAAAGGCTCCAGTTGTTGTGCTTTCCTGAGCCGTTGACTCCGTCGAAGGGCTTCTCGTGAAGCAGGACGCGGAACCCATGATTGCGTGCTACCTTCTTCATCAGCGACATGAGCAGCATGTTATGGTCAACAGCCAGATTGCACTCTTCGAATATCGGTGCCAGCTCAAACTGGTTAGGTGCCACCTCGTTGTGGCGAGTCTTGACAGGTATAGCCAACTCCAGCGCTTGTATCTCAAGGTCTTTCATGAAGGCAACCACACGATCGGGTATGGTGCCAAAGTAATGGTCGTCCATCTGTTGGTTCTTTGCACTCTCATGACCCATCAGTGTGCGACCGGTCATAAGCAAGTCAGGACGGGCAGAGTAGAGCCCCTCGTCAACCAGGAAGTATTCTTGTTCCCAACCCAGGTTGACTTGCACTTTCGTCACGTCATTGTAGAAATACTGGCATACATCCTTGGCGGCTTTACCTACGGCGTGCAGAGAACGCAGCAGGGGAGCCTTGTAGTCGAGTGCTTCGCCTGTATAGGCAATGAAGATAGTAGGAATACACAAGGTGTCATCAATGATGAACACAGGACTTGTGGGATCCCATGCAGAATAGCCGCGCGCCTCGAAGGTGTTGCGGATGCCGCCATTGGGAAACGACGAGGCATCAGGCTCCTGCTGTACGAGCAGCTTGCCAGAGAATTTCTCTATCATACCACCCTTGCCGTCGTGTTCCACAAAGGCATCGTGCTTCTCGGCAGTTCCCTCTGTCAAAGGTTGGAACCAGTGCGTATAGTGCGTAACGCCCATCTCCTGAGCCCACTGCTTCATGCCGTCAGCTACCGCATCAGCTATGGAGCGGTCTAAGCTGGCACCATTATCCATCACGTCTATCATCTTCTCGAAGATGTCTTTGGGCAGGTACTTGCGCATCTTCTCCTTGTTGAACACATACTTGCCGAAGTACTCCGATGGACGCTCGGCAGGAACCTTCACTTCTACCGCACGTTTCTTAAACGCTTCCTCTACTACCTGAAATCTTAAGTTGTTTGCCATACGTTAGTCTATGTATCGTTTCGTTATGTCGTTATATGCTTCTATCCTTCTGTCGCGGAGGAATGGCCACCAACGGCGCACCTGTTCAGAGCGCTGTATGTCGACCTCCACGACGGTCTCTGTCTCTTGGTCGTTGGGGGCTTCGTACAACAGTTCGCCCTGTGGTCCTGCCACGAAACTGGTTCCCCAGAAAGGCACTCCGTCCTCGTTGCCAACCCTGTTGACCGTCACTACGGGCAGTCCGTTGGCTACGGCGTGACCTCGTTGCACCGTCTGCCAAGCCATACGCTGACGCTCTTGCTCGTCCTTGGTGTCATTAGGGTCGTAGCCGATGGCTGTAGGATAGATGAGCAGTTCGGCTCCTGCCAATGCCATCAGGCGGGCTGCTTCGGGATACCACTGGTCCCAACAAACGAGTACACCCAAACGGCCTACGCTGGTGTCAATGGGTTGGAAGCCTAAGTCACCAGGGGTGAAGTAGAACTTCTCGTAGTAGCCCGGGTCGTCAGGAATGTGCATCTTGCGGTATTTGCCTGCTATCGTTCCGTCCTTGTCCATCACCACCGCCGTATTGTGATACAGTCCTGTAGCCCTGCGCTCAAAGAGTGAGGTGACAATCACAACGCCTAACTCCTTGGCCAGTGCTCCGTAGAACTCCGTCGAGGGGCCGGGAATAGGTTCTGCCTGGTCGAAAATCTGCACGTTTTCCTCCTGACAGAAATACAGGCCGTTGTGTAACTCCTGCAGTACAACGAGTTCAGCGCCAGCTTGGGCTACTTTCCTGATTTTCTCAGCCAACCTCTGCTTGTTGTCCTCGCGGTCAGCACTGTTATGCTGTTGAATGATTCCTATCTTCATCGTTTCTGTGTTTATTGACGGTGCAAAGATACTGCAAATCGAGCGAAAAGCCAAAGGAAAAAGCTTTTTCTTTGCTTTAGTGAGAAACGTGTGTGTTATTCACCCTTTCCGATACTATCCCTCTACTTAACATATAGCAGATTGTTGTCGTAGTCAAGTATCATCTCTACCTCTTTTAGGAATTTGAAGCCGATGGCACCCGTATAGTCATAGAAACGCATACGAGGCAAGATGACAAGAGGCGCACCTTTCATCATCACTTCCTTGCCCAATATCTCTGCAGATTGCATCCGTATGTATTGGATGGTTTTCCCATGCATGATTTTCTCTTCAGGCTCTATGCCTTTCATCTTCAAGAACTCACTAACTCGTTCGTTTCTGCCACAAAGGAACAAATAGTTGGCATTACCAGTGTCAATGACAAAGCGTCCGCCTAACTGACTATTCCCGTCGTTTTGGGTATATAGTCTCAAAGGTGCATCTGTGCTGACAAAGTCATGTTCGTCAACCGTCATGATTCCTTTCTTGAATTCTTTGCCGATTTCCTTCCTGCCATACTCTACATACCCTTTAGCTATATTGAGTGTAAGCATACGACTGCCGTCCTGGGCAATATAGCCGTTACCTAAAATCATGTCAATATCGCTGAAACCTTTTCTTCTCTTTAGATTTCCTACATAGACAGGACGAGTGTTTCGAAGTCCGTTAACATTGATGGTGTCGTCCATAAGGGGATAACAATAGTAGGTTATAAGTGGAGTGCGAATTTTGAGGCGTTTTCCTTCTCGGTTTACTTTGAATCCGGAATTTGCGGCAAATGTACTGTCTATAATGGTTGTTGGACTGCCTGTATCCATAAAAGCTTTTGCTGCCATGCTACCGTTAACCATCACATCGGCAATCATGTGATTGCCAACTGTTTTGAAGTTGATGCGCTGGGCATAAGCAAACTGTATCCAGCATAACAAGGTTAGTAAACAAAGTACTTTCATTGTGTTTTTTGCATGTTAATTTTTATTGTTAAATTGCCCGTTAGTAATACTGCATGGTGCAGCAATGGAGAGAGCCGTGTTGCTTGATGACCGCCCTGCAGTCGATGCCTACGATTTCACGGTCGGGGAAGGCTTCACCGATGATGCGCAGAGCCTCTGTGTCGAGGTCGGGCTGGGCATAGGTGGGAACGAGGACTGCGCCGTTGATGACCAGATAGTTGGCATAGGTGGCAGGCAGACGCTCACCTTCGTCGAAGATAGGGTGCGGCAGCGGCAGTTTCAGCAGACGGTAGGGGCGCCCCTCCAGCGTGCGCATCTGTTGCAGTTCTTGCTCCATGAGTGTCAAGTCTGGGTGGTCGCTATCCCCCCCTGTATATAATAAGGTGTCATTGGGACAGATGCGTACCAGGGTGTCGATATGCCCGTCGGTGTCATCGCCAATGAGGCTACCGTGCTGGAGCCATACTACGCGCTGAGCACCCAGCCACAGCTTCAGGCGGTCTTCAATCTGTTGTTGTGATAGCGGCTGGTTGCGGTGGGGAGCCATCAGGCAACACTGGGTCGTAAATAGCGTTCCCTTGCCGTCGCTTTCAATGCTGCCACCCTCGAGCACGAAGTCCAGATGAGGTTCGTAGATGCCCTTCACGAGACCTCTGTCATAGAGGTGTCTATTAATCTGATTGTCAAGAGTAGCCTCGAACTTCTCGCCCCAGCCGTTGAAGCAGAAGTCAAGGAGAATCTTCTCGCCGTTTTCCTCGACGGTGATGAAACCGTGATCGCGCGCCCAGGTGTCGTTATGAGGGATGTCATTGACAACGAGTAGTGGTTGGCGCTTGCTGATTTCGTGCGCCATTTCTTCATAAACAGCAGTAATTTCAGCCAGGATAGGAGCCCAGTCGGTCTGGGCGTGCGGCCACGTTAGCTGCACGGCACTCTGGGGTTCCCATTCGGCCATCATGCGCCTCTTTTTCGTATTCATAGCTGCAAAATTACGAAAAAAATGGGAAAGCAATACGAGGAGGCAACAATTTTTTACTCACACTCGACAAAAAAAGAAAGGTTTTCTTTGTTTTTGTTCTCGCTAAATCGTACCTTTGCACCCAGATTATGGTGTTAGAACTGCTTCACGTAACCATAGGGTCGATGATAAAAGACCTCTCGCTGACTGTTGCCGACAGCCAGCTGCTTTGTCTTGCTGGCGAGCGAGCTTCAGGCAAGAGCACCCTGATGCGTGCTGTGATGGGCTTCATTCCCGTTGATGGAGGCCACATCAGCATTGACGGCGAGTTGTTGACACCAGCGTCGGCACCCTATTTCCGTCGCTTTATGGCTTATGTACCTCAACAGTTGTCACTGCCAGAAGGCTATACGGAGGTACAGACCGATTATCTGTGGTTGCTCAATAAGGCGATAGCCGCAGACAAGCCGCTGCTGATAGTTGATGAGCCGCAGAAAGCGCTGCCTACGGAGGAACAGTGGGAAGTAGACCGCCTGCTGATAGAGGCTGCAAGAGGCGGCAAGACCGTATTGGCTGTCAATGACCGTATCACCCAAAACATGATTCGCCTATGATGACAGCCTATCTCATATTGCTGTTGGCCGTAGTGCTGTGGAAAGGCTATTATGCTTGTCAGCGAGGGCTGAAGACCTATCGTCAGGACCGTCAGAACCACGACTCGCTGCGCGAATACCTGTTGGGAAATGGAGCAACCTCCTGGCAATCGCTGAGGCCTTTCTACCGTCACGCCCTTGAGCGCGCCGTCATCCCCATGAGAGCACAATGGCGACTGTGGCTTCTGCTCTTGGTGTTGGGTGTTATTGTTGCACTTTTAAAGTAAAAAACCGACAAATCCTTTGGAGATTGGCATTTTTTTTGTAATTTTGCAGCCCATAAGAAGGTATATAACGCATTAAGGTAAAGATTTTATGGGTGGCTTCTTTGGTACAATCTCCAAAAGGGACTGCGTAAACGACTTGTTTTACGGGACCGACTATAACTCGCACTTAGGTACAAAACGCGCCGGTATGGTGACATACGACGAGAAGGGTGGCTTCCATCGCAGCATTCACTCGCTGGAGCGCGAATATTTCCGCTCGCGCTTTGAAGACGAGTTGAATGAGTTCAGAGGACACCAGGGTTTAGGCGTTATCAGCGATACCGACCCTCAGCCCATAATCATCAACTCGCACCTGGGGCGCTATGCCGTAGTGACCGTTGCAAAGATAAACAATTTGCGCGAGATTGCCGACGAGCTGTTGGACAAACGCATGCATCTGAGCGAGATGTCAGCCAACAACATTAACCAGACCGAACTTGTGGCTTTGCTCATCAATATGGGTGACACTTTTGTGGAGGGCATCAATCTGGTTTACAAGAAGATAGAGGGCTCGTGCTCGATGCTGATTCTGACGGAAGACGGCATCATAGCTGCGCGCGACTTCCTGGGTCGTACACCAATAGTCATTGGTCACAAGGAGGTACACCGTCTGTCGCCAATAGGTACAGACGACTTGATAGAAGCCTATGCCGTAAGCAGCGAGACGACATCTTTCCCCAATCTGGACTACAAAGTGCTGCGTGACGTGGGTCCTGGCGAGATTGTCAAGCTGAAGGCCGACGGCATAGAGGTGTTGCAGAAGCCCTTGAGCCGCTGTCAGATATGCTCGTTCCTGTGGGTGTACTATGGTTTCCCAGCCAGCGATTACGAAGGCATCAATACAGAATTTGTACGCGAGAAGAATGGTAAGTTACTTGGTGAGAAGGATAGTGTTGAGGCCGACTTGGTGTGTGGTATTCCAGACTCAGGTGTAGGTATGGCTTTGGGTTACTCACACGGCAAGAAGATACCCTACAAGCGTGCCGTACTGAAATATACGCCCACGTGGCCTCGCTCGTTTACACCAGGCAATCAGAACCGTCGCGACTTGGTGGCAAAGATGAAACTCATTCCCAACCCAGCCGTTCTGAAAGACCAGCGCATCGTGTTCTGCGATGACAGCATCGTGCGTGGTACACAGCTCAGAGACAACGTGCGCACCTTCTTCGACTATGGAGCCCGTGAGGTGCACGTACGCATCTCTTGTCCGCCGCTGGTATATGGCTGTCCGTTTATAGGCTTCACCTCGTCAAAGAGCGATTTGGAACTGATAACCCGTCGCATCATCAAGGACTACGAGGGAGACGAAAACAAGAATCTGGAGCAATATGCGCGTACAGGTTCACCCGAATACGAGCGTATGGTAAAAGAGATAGCACGCCGTTTGGGACTGACAAGTCTGAAGTTCGCCTCGCTGGAGGACCTCATCGAGTCGATAGGTCTGCCCAAGGAACACGTCTGTACGCATTGCTTTGACGGTTCGTCCTATTGCCACGAGAAGGATGGCAAGGAGTTGGGGTGCGAAAGTTAACAAATCATAAAGCTAAGCCCTCGTAACTCATAGTTTGCGGATTATTTCGTAACTTTGCATTTTGAAATAACATTTTAGAAGCGTGAAGATACAACAAGTGCTGACCGCCCTTGAACAGTTCGCGCCTCTGCCCTTGCAGGAAAGTTGGGATAATGCTGGCTTGCAATTGGGACTGACGGAGGCGGAGGTTTCAGGGGCATTATTGTGTTTGGACGTCAACGAGAAAATCATAGACGAGGCTCTGCAAAAGGGCTGCAATCTCGTGGTGAGTCACCACCCGTTGCTGTTTCGTGGGCTGAAGCAAATCAGCGATGCCACGCAGGTACAGCGTACCGTCATGAAGGCTCTGAAGAACGACATTGCGGTGGTATCGATGCATACCAATATGGACAATGCCAAAGGTGGTGTCAATTGGAAGATAGCAGAAAAGATGGGGCTGCGGAATGTTGCGTTTTTTGCCAAGAAGACGGTGGGAGACAGCAATCATTCAGGAGACGGTATTGAAGCCGGTAGTGGTGTCGTCGGTTCGTTGGCTGAGGCGATGGCTGCCGACGACTTCATCTTGATGCTGAAGCAGCAGTTTGGGGTGGAGTGCGTCATGTGTAACGAGTTGTTGCGTCGCCCCATCAGCAAGGTAGCCATTTGTGGTGGTGCAGGCGACTTCCTGCTGGACGAAGCCCTTGCTCAGGGTGCCGATGCCTTCATCACGGGCGAGATGCACTACCACCAGTATTTCGGTTACGAGCAGCTCATCCAGATATGTGTCATCGGTCACTATCAGAGTGAGCAATACACGACGGAGATTTTCCGTGATATCATCAGCCAGCATTGTCCTGAAGTGCGCACGGAGATAGCCGAGACGGTGACGAACCCAATCCTGTATATTTAGACGGAATAACGGAATAACGAAATAATAATAAAAAAACGAGAATTATGGCAAAGAAAGATCCTACAGACCTGACAGTGGAAGAGCGCCTGAAAACACTCTACCAGCTTCAGACAACATTGTCGAGCATCGACGAAAAGCGTGCACTCAGAGGTGAGCTGCCTCTGGAAGTACAAGACCTGGAAGACGAAATAGAAGGTCTCACTACGCGTATAGAGAAGATTCAGGATGACATCAACGAGTACGAAAAGGCTGTCAACCAAAAGAAAGGCGAGATAGAGACCGCTAAGGCAAGTGTTGAGCGCTACAAGCAGCAGCTGAACGAGGTGAAGAACAACCGTGAGTACGACACCTTGTCAAAAGAGATTGAGTACCAGACGCTGGAAATAGAGCTCTGCAACAAGAAAATTCGTGAGGCAGGCATCAAGATAGAAGAGAAGAAGGCTGAACTGGCTCAGAATGAGACCGTCATCGAGGACCGTCAGCAGGCTCTTGAACTCAAGAAGAGCGAGTTGGACGAAATCATGGAAGAGACGCGTGCAGAAGAGGAAAAGCTGAAAATCAAGGTTCGCGACTTGGAAGTAAAGATTGAGCCGCGTCTGCTGACCTCGTTCAAACGCATACGTAAGAATGCCCGTAACGGACTGGGCATCGTCTATGTGCAGCGTGATGCCTGTGGAGGTTGCTTCAACAAGATACCACCCCAGCGTCAGTTAGACATCAAGATGCACAAGAAAATCATTGTCTGCGAGTATTGCGGCAGAATACTTATTGACCCAGAACTGGCTGGTGTAAAGATAGACAAGGTAACCGGCGTAGAGGAGAAGAAGACGCGCAAACGTGCTATCCGTAAAACGGTGAAGAAAGTCGAAGAGGAACCCAACGAAGTTCCAGAGTCAGAGGCTTAAAGCGTAAAGACGAGAATAGAAGAAATGTAGGTGTTGACAGCTTTTGTCAGCACCTATATTTTATATTTGCAGCGTATGGGTCATATTTGTTTGTAGTCAGGCACCTCAGGCAGAAACGTGTACGTTGCCCGTTCGTAGTCCATGCGCAAGCAGTAGTGCTGAACGCCGTTGCTCACCACCAGATAGTCGACATGGAGTAGGAGGTTGTAGGCTGAAATCTGGGTGAACACGCGCTGTGTGATTTGCACCGATGGGGCTTTGTACTCTATAATCATCAGCGGATGAGCCGTCTTGTCATAGACCACAGAGTCGCAGCGCAGCGTCTTGTCTCCGATGTGTAGCGCAATCTCGTTGGCCAGCAGTCCCTGTGGATACCCCTTGTGCTCGACCAGCCAATGGGTGAAGTGCTGGCGTACCCACTCCTCAGGAGTCAGCGTCACATAGCGTTTTCTGAGGAAGTCGAAAATCTCAAGCTTCGCATTGCGGCTTGCTGCAGCAGGTGTTGCCGCAGCGCCTGAGACGGGGCGTGCCCCTCTGGTCTTAACGCTAAAAGGGGGAAGGTTCAGTTCGTTCATATCTTGCAAAGGTAAGAACTTTCAGTGAAAACGCCAAAATTTTCCATTCCTTTTCCATTGTACTTCCAACTTTTTGTGCTATCTTTGCGCATCATATAAAAGAATAGGAGCAAAAAACGATGACCGATTTACAGCAACTGACGCTCAGCGTCTGTGAGACAGCGCGCCAAGCAGGAGCATACATCAGAAAAGAACGCGAGGGCTTTGCCTTCGACAAGGTAGAACGTAAGCATGCCCACGACTATGTGTCGTATGTCGACAAGGGCTCTGAACAGCTGATAGTCAAGGCTTTGCAGCAGCTGTTGCCAGAGGCAGGCTTCATCACCGAAGAGGGGTCGGCGACGCATAAAGACGAGCAGTATCTCTGGGTTGTCGACCCGCTGGACGGCACCACCAACTTCATACACGGCTTTGCCCCCTATGCTGTATCCATAGCGCTGACTCGAGGTCGCGAGTTGCTCATCGGCGTGGTCTATGACATCTGTGCCGACGAGTGCTTCTATGCCTGGCAGGGTGGAGGCGCATATGTCAACGGTCAGCCTATCCATGTGGCCAATAACAAACTCGACGATGCCCTGCTGTGTCTCCAGTTGCCCTACAACAGCGATGCCTACAAACCCGTCATCAAGCAACTGCTGGACACCTACTACGGTCGTGTGGCCAGCATCCGCATGATAGGTTCTGCGGCTATGGCCTTGTGTTATGTAGCTGCTGGCCGGCTGGACGCCTACGCTGAGAAATATATAGGTCAGTGGGACTTTATGGCTGGAGCCCTGATAGTCATCGAGGCTGGGGGTTGTGTCACCAGCTATGAGGGTGATGCCAGCTTTGTGGAGAGCGACGGAGTTGTAGCCAGCAGCAGCGTATTGCAGCATTTTTTTAGTCATCATTCTTCTTAGTCTCAAAAATTATCACTATCTTTGCACACGCTATGCCTCAAGCAGCAGTGACATATGACAGTTTGATGAAGGAGCTCCAGGAGCGTCACTTCCATCCCGTCTATTATCTGATGGGCGATGAACCGTATTATATTGATAAGATAAGCGAGTGGATAGCCGACAACGTGCTGGAAGCCTCAGAACGCGACTTCAATCAGACCATACTCTTTGGTTCAGATGTCAATGCGTCGCAGGTAGTAGACGCCGCTAAGCGCTATCCGATGATGGCCGAACACCAGGTGGTCATCGTCAAGGAAGCGCAGAACATCAAGAATACAGAGCCGCTGGAGAAGTATTTCCATAAGCCCCTGCCCAGCACCATTCTCGTCTTGTGCCATAAGAATGGCAAGATAGACGGGCGCAAGCAGGCTTATATAAAGGCTATCCGTGAGGCGGGCGTTCTGTATGAGAGCAAGCGGCTCAATGACCGCGAGTTGCCAGCCTTCATAGAGCGCTATTTAAAAGACCGTGGAGCCTCTGTCGACCCCAAGTCGATGGCGATGATAGCAGACGCTATTGGAGCCAATCTGAGCCGTCTGACGGGCGAATTGGACAAAGTCGTTCTGGGCTTGCCAGAAAACAACCGTCGTGTGACTCCCCAGGTTGTTGAAGACCAGATAGGAGTAAGCAAGGACTACAACGCCTTTGAGCTGCGCGATGCGCTGGTGAACCGCAACGTGCTAAAAGCCAACCAGATTATCAAGTATTTCGACGAAAATCCAAAGTCGGGCGGACTTTTCGCTCTGCTGCCGTTGGTTTTCAATTATTTTCAAAATCTCATGCTGGCCCACTACTGTCCACAAAAGGGCAGTCAGGAGGCAGTAGCAGGGTGGCTCGACATGAAGTCACCTTGGGCAGCGCGCGACTATATGACAGGCATGCGCAACTACAGCGGCATGAAAGTCATGCAGATCATTTCGAAGATTCGTGAGGTCGATGCCAAGAGTAAGGGACTGGACAATCCCAACACCCCTGCGGGTGAGCTGATGAGAGAACTCATTTTCTTCATTTTGCACTAACGCGTTTTGTGCAAAGAAAGCCATCGAAGTAACACTTTTTAACGGAGTAGGGGCGTCTTTTTCCTTGAAAAACGCCTTGAAAAAGTTTTACGTTTCCGTCTTTTTCTGCTGTTTCTGACCTGATTATCAGGCTTGCTCACTTCCAGAATTCAAATTTTGCCATACATAAAATTTTGGGTTCAAAAGCCGATGGATAGGGCGTTCTTCGAGAAAATAACCCCTCATAATTTCAGCATTTCTATTTTTACGCCCATTTGTGCAGAAATCGTGGAAAAATGAAAAAATGAGGCTCCCAGAAACGTCAGAATTTACATTTTACCAATTTTAATATTCGACATTCCGAATTTACAAAACCAAAACGTTCAGAAACTAAAATCACGGTTACAAAAACAGGTGAGCAATTCAGTTTTACAAACACAAATCAATAAACTGAAATATAGATTTACAAACGCAAAATAGGCTGGTAGGTTATATGAATACAAATAATATACAAACAATTATATATAACCATATACGCTTAAAACTCAATTAGTTACGTAAACATGCAAAAGTAAAAATCTAAAAATAGCAAGTACGGGAATGTATATCGCCTGAATTATCACTAATTACTGGATTTAAAAATACAAAGTATCTAATTTACACCCAGTTACTTGTGCAAAACAATTCGTGCAAACCTTTGTAAAGTTTTGTCTCTAAATATTTGGATTTGTAATTTTAAAGCAAAATATTCGAGAATACATATTTAGCATTTACAATTCAAAATTAAATATTTAAATTTTAGGATTAAAAATTTCCTTTAGATTTCTTGTGTGTTTCAGATTTTTGTTTTACCTTTGTAAAGTCAACAAAAAACAGCAATTTTTACTCCATTTTCAATCATGACAGAAATGAAAGATCGCATAAAGCAGATAATGGAAGACCGCAAGATGACGCAACAGGAGTTTGCCGACTTCCTTGAGCAATCTCCTGCTACCCTCTCGAGTATCTTCAATGGACGTACGCGTCCGACCATCAATGTTGTGGATTCCTTGAAAAAGAAAATTCCTGACATCAATACAGACTGGTTGCTTTTCGGTATTGGAAATATGTACATGCCGGCTGCCTTACCCAATAGCACAGAAAATGCTGAGGGTCAGCCAGACGTTGAAGACCCTATGTTGCCATTTGATGCTCCTGCCTTCGAGCAGACAGAACAGAAGGCAGCAGCCCCTCAGCCCACTTTTTACCAGGGGACGAGAGGCAGCCGTTCAGAAAGTGTTCGTGAAGAGGTGCGTCTTGTGGCACGAGAGCCTCGTTGTGTTACTGAGATTCGTGTGTATTACGACGACCAGACTTACGAGACCTTCGTACCAGCAAAAAAGTAAAAATTTTTCGTAAAATTCTAGACTCTCGCAAGCGAATTTTCGTAAATTTCCGGATTCGTTGCGAGCTTTCAGTGCTGTCATCCCTTCTTGGGATTTTGTTCCAGCATTTTGTTTTGCTTGATGTTCTCCACGAACTCGCTTATTTTGTGCAACTCACGTGGAATGCGTATGTTCTGAGGGCAGTGTGGTTCACACTGTCCGCAGCCTATGCAGTGGTCGGCTTGTCTCATTCGTGGTACAGCGCGGTCCAGTCCTATGAGGTAGTTTCTGCGTAGTTTCCAGTATTCAGCATCCACTGATTCTTGGTCGGCATCCGCCGTTGCGTACATATTCAGCCGAGGCAGCGTACCCTCGTTCTTACATTTGTTATAGTGTACGAAGATGCCTGGAATATCGATGCCATACGGGCAGGGCATGCAGTATTTGCAGTCGTTGCAGGGAATGTTCTCCAGTCCTACAATTTTCCTTGCGATGTCCTTATGCAGGTACTCCTGCTCCTGTTCCGTGAGGGGTGTCAGCGGACAGTAGCTCAGCAGGTTGTCCTTCAGGTGTTCCATATACGTCATACCGCTCAGCACGGTCAGCACGCCCTCAGGTGTTCCTGCATAGCGGAAAGCCCATGATGCCACGCTGCGCTGTGGGTCGCGCTGTTTCAGTTCGTTGACCAGATACTGTGGCAGCTTAGCCAGTCGACCGCCCAGCAGCGGTTCCATGATGACCGAAGGTATGCCCCTTTTATGCAGTTCGTTATACAGGTATCGCGCGTCGGTATTGCGTTTGTTTATCTCGTCGGCAAAGTCCCAGTCCAGGTAGTTCAGCTCTATCTGTACGAAGTCCCACTTGTACTTGTCGTTCATGCTGAGTAGCCAGTCAAAGACGGCGATGTCGCCATGATAGGAGAATCCCAGGTTGCGTATTCTGCCGGCTTTACGTTCCTCTAGGCAGAAGTCCAGCATGCCGTTGTCCATATAGCGCTGTCGGAAGGCCTCCATACCTCCTCCTCCGATAGAGTGCAGCAGATAGTAGTCTATATAGTCTACCTGCAGTTCTTTGAACGAGTTCTGGTACATTTTGATGCTCTCCTCGCGTGTCTGCGTAGCAGGGTTGAAGTTCGACAGCTTCGTGGCCACAAAGTATTCAGAGCGCTTGTGTCGGCTCAGTGCGATGCCCGTACAGCGTTCCGACAGTCCTCTGCAGTAGGCTGGTGAGGTGTCGAAGTAGTTGACGCCGTGCTCGATGGCGTAGTCCACCAGTCGGTTTACCATTTCCTGGTCTATCTCTTCCTGGCTCTCGCGTGCTGCAGCGCCATCGACAGTTGGCAGTCGCATCATGCCGTAGCCCAGCAGCGACACCTTGTCGCCGCTGGTGTGGTTGGTGCGATAGGTCATCTTGCCGACGGGTGGCTCCACCTGCTGCTCATACTCCTCGACAGCCTTCGTCTCTTGTTTCGACTTGCAGCCCGTCATCATGGCAGCTGTTGTCAGCGCGCTGCCGCCGAATATCTTTAAAAACTTTCTTCTATCCATAGTTATATCTCTTTATGCACTTCGTGTCCTTCGACGTAGATGGCTGAGAAGGGGCGTGCAGGACACAGATACTCGCAGGCTCCGCACCCTATGCAGCGCGTCTCGTTGACAGCCGGAATGTAGGGTGACTCCTCGTCATCAGGGTCGCTGGGCACCATCTCGATGGCTTCAGAGGGACAGTGTCGTGCACAGTTTCCACACTGTACGCCGTCGGTCAGCGGCAGGCAGTTCTTCTTGATCCATACGGCGTGTCCTATCTGTGTCGACACCTTGACTTCGTGGCTGATGGGGGTGATGGCTCCAGCAGGGCATACCTCGGCGCAGCGGTTGCACTCTGGGCGGCAATAGCCTCGCTCGTAGCTCATGACGGGCTGCATCAGGTGCATCAGTTGGTCAGAGGGGCGCAACACCTGGTTGGGGCACTCCGAGATGCAAAGCTGACAACCCGTGCAGCGCAGCGCCATATGCTGAGCCGACAGCGCGCCTGGCGGTGTGAGTGGTGTCAGGCGTTTGGGTGCCACCTTGTCTTCTATCTGGGCCAGTCCTCCGTCCACCTTCTTCTTCTCCTGTGCCAGCGCTACCGTAGCCAGCAGTGCCGAGCTGAGCAGGAATGAGCGTCGCGAGGCGTCTTGGGGCTGCTCGGAGACAGGCGTCGTGTGGGTTGCCGATTGTTGTTCTTTCTTGGGTGTGTTGTTGGGCGAGTTGTTGGGTCCTTTCTTGGGCGTGCTGGGCGCGAAGCTCAGCGCACCATGCTTGCAGCTGCTGATGCAGTCGCCGCACACCACGCAGCGTGAGGCGTCAACGGTGTGGGTCTTGTAGTCTATGCAGGCTGCCTTGCAGTTCTTGGTGCATAGCGAGCAGTTCTTGCACTTCTCCGTGTCGAACCTGACTTTCAGAAACGAGCATCGGGCAAGGAGGCCCAGAATGGTTCCCACAGGACATATCGTGTTGCAGTACGTTCTTCCGTTGCGCCACGCCAGTATGGCCAGTAGGACGAGCAGTGCGACGGCAATGCCCAGTGAGACGGCCGAGCGCAGCCATATCTCGCTCTGATAGAAGGCGTAGCTGTTGTAGTGTTCGGCTATGGTGGCCAGCAGGTTGTTGCCTGCCTGGTAGACGGGTTGCAGCAGGTTGGTGGCAATGAGTCCGAAGGTGGAGTAGGGGGCCAGGATCTGTACCAGCGACCCTACGCCCAGACAGATGCAGGCGACGAAGAGCACAAGGGCGGCGATGCGCAGTGCCGTCAGTGCTTTAGAGTAGGTGTAGCGGTTCTTCTTCACCTGCTTTCCCAGCCATCCGAAGATGTCCTGCATGATGCCGAGCGGACAGATGATGCTGCAGTAGATGCGCCCCAGCAGCAGGGTGAGCACCAGCAGGAAGGCGATGACGATGAAGTTGAGCGCCAGCACTGCCTCCAGCAGTTGCACCTTCGCCAGCGAGCCCACCAGATGGTAGGCAGTGCCTGTGAAGTCGACAAAGAGCCACGTGATGCCTATCATCATCAGCGCAGCGAGTGTGATACGTATTTTTCTTAGCATGAAGTATGTAGTTCGTTTCGTTTTGTCATTCTTACTATCCAGATGCTCACCTCGTAGAGCAGGTAGATGGGCAGTGCTACCACGAAGAGTGTTACGACATCGGTCGTTGGTGTGATGACGGCCGCCATGATGAGTATTGCTACAACGGCGTGTCTGCGGTATGTGGCCATCAGCGTGTCGGTGATGAGTCCCAGACGTGCCAGCAGTGCGCTGACTACTGGCAGTTCGAACGTCACCCCCAGCACCAGACTCATGCCCAGCAGCGTGTCCACGTACGACTGTAGCGTCAGCATGTTGGCAACGTCGGGGGCTACCTGGTAGGTGCCCAGAAAGCGTACCGTCAGTGGGAACACCAGCAGGTAGTTGACGAGTGTGCCGCAGATGAACATCAGGTAGGCTGCCCCCACGACCCACACCGCATAGCGGCGCTCCTCGCTGTAGAGGGCTGGGCTGACAAAGCGGAACAGCTCGTACAGCACGTAGGGCGATGCCAGCAGCAGTCCTGCATACAAGGCCGTGCGCATGTGTATCATGAACTGCTCCGTCAGTCCTGTGTTCATCAGGTGAATGGAGAAGGGCTCTACGCCCAGCATCCTGTAGCTGATGAAGTCGCTCGTGCGTGGTGCCAGCACAATGGCGAAGAGCTCCTCTTTCAGCCAGAAGGCCACAGCCGCCAGCAGTACCACTGCCACCGCAGCGCGGATGACGGTCTTGCGCAGCTCGTCAAGGTGGTCCCAGAAAGTCTGCCCCTCACTCCTCACGCTTCGACTCTTCTTCTTTACCGTTATCGTTCATGCCGTCCTTGAAGCTCTTGATGCCCTTTCCAAGACCTTTCATCAGTTCAGGTATCTTCTTTCCGCCAAACAGCAGCAGCACGATGAGGGCGATGACGAGGATTTCCTGTGTCCCCAGTCCCATAAACAGCAGTATTTTCATTCTTTTTTTGAGCCTTTTAGTTATAACTGTTGCAAAGTTATAAAATATTTATCAAAATCGCGTTGCCGATTGTCGAATATTTCGTATCTTTGCAGTCAAAATAACAACATTTAACTATGGAGAACGAGTTTATACTACGTATATTTATCGCAGCACTGCTGGGTGGTTTGATAGGTCTTGAGCGCGAGTACCGCTCCAAGGAGGCAGGTTTCCGTACCCACTTCCTGGTGGCGTTAGGTTCGGCGTTGTTTATGATTGTGTCGGCCTATGGTTTCGAAGACGCTATGGTCAACGACCTTCAGCGCTGGGACGTGTCGCGCGTAGCCGCCCAGGTGGTCAGCGGCATCGGTTTCATAGGTGCTGGCACCATCATCTTCCGCAAGAGTGAGAATGTGGTCAGCGGCCTCACCACCGCTGCCGGCGTGTGGGTTGTTGCCGCCATCGGTCTGGCCTGTGGTGGTGGGATGTACAGGCTGGCCATAGCCAGCACGCTGATGGTGCTGTTGGGGTTGGAAGCCTTCAACTACTTCCTGCATAAGTTCGACAAGAAAATCAAGAAGTAGCGGGCGTTACTTCTGGAATTTCAGTGCGGCGCCTATTGCCGTGCAGAACTCCGCGTACTTGGGAATGTGGAAGTGTACGCCATAGAATTTCTCCAGCATGGGGTATATCTCCTTGCATTGCGGCAGCAGGGTGAGGTTGCCTATGAGCACAAAGTCCTTGATGCCCGAGTTCAGTGCTGACAGGATGGCAGCCGAACCGATGGTCTGCAGCACCATGACGATGATGCCCAGTGCGATGTCTTCCTTGGGCGCGTCGTATTGCGCCTTCGAAAACAGCGATGCCGTAGCGTCCATAGGCAGTCCAGGCAGCGGGTGGGTGGAGATGTCGCCAATGAGCAGGTTGATGTGTCTGATGTCGCCACGCATAGCCAGACTTTGTATCTGCTTGTGGTCGCGCGTGTTAAGCATGACGCGAGCCAGTCCCTGCAGCGTACCGCCGCCAAGACCCAGTCCGCCTATGTGCTGTATGTTGTCGCCGTCACACTGTACGAAGCTGGTACCCGTACCCATTGACACCACGATGGCTTTCGACAGACCGCTCTCGAAGCGTGCCCCCAAGCCGTCGGCTACGAACTCGTCAACCTTCTGGGTGGGAATGCCATAGACGTCGCCGTCGATATAGGCAGAGCCAACGCCCGTCACCATCACCTGTTCCACGTCCGTGAGTTCTATCTTGTTGTCGTGCAGATACTTGCCGAAGGCACCGTAGAGTGATGTCACTTGGTCGGCAGCAGTAATGCGGATAGGACCTACAACGCGTCCTTGGCGCAGTCCTACAATCTTCGTGGTCGATATTCCCACATCTATTCCTATTACGATTCCCATGTCTTTTTCTCTTTTTCGAGCACAAAGGTACAAATAACTGCGCACAAAACAAAGAAAACCCCTCATTTTTTGTCATCAACACGCTTGCAGGGAAGACACAGTTGGGATACAGAATACAGTTTTCAAGTGACCACATACCCCCCCCCTGTCAGCAAGAAATGTTAATAAATGTATATTATAATAACGGTTTTACGCCCATATTTTTAGTGCTGCTGAGAAAACTGTATTCTGTATTCTGTATTCTGTAACCCAACCTCCCATAAATTTTTCCTGGGCAGGGCGCAAAAAAGGGCACGAAAAAGGGCGAGGAGAAATGCTGATACAGACTCCCAAGCGAGGGATGAAGAGCGAGGGGGCGGATGATGATGTCAGAACAGCGAGGGCGAGGGGGCGGATGATGATGTCAGAACAGCGAGGGCGAGGGGCGGATGATGTCAGAACAGCGAGAGTGAGGCACCGAGGACAAAGTAGAAATGTTCCTGACGGGGGTTGGCAATGAATTCGGCAAAGACGGGCAGGCTGAATTTCTTAGTGACGGGAATGTCGTAGGTACCCTTGAGGGCGATATTGGTAACAGCAAGGGTACGCGTGTAGTAGAAGAAGGATTTCCAGGGCACGATGCCAAGTGTGGCGACCCACTCGATGTCTTGGTAGGTAAAGGGCACAGCGGCTTCGATGTAGCTACTAAAGGTGCGGTAGCCATAGTATTCAGGATCCTCTTCATCGGGTGTCGCCCAATGGTCCCAGCCGGCAAAGTTGGTAGCCCACGCCAGCTGAGCGAAGCCAAAGTCGTAGGCGACCGATGCCTCGAAGGTGTGGCTTGTGCCAGGCAGTTTGTAGTTGAAGTAGCGGCCGTCAGTACCTTCACTCCACTGGTCATAAACCCCTAACGCCAGATGACCAATGCTATAATTCAGCTGGATGTTAAACTCGTATTGGTCATCCCTGGAATTGTTGAGGGGGGTGCTGCCCGAAAACGACAGGCGCAGTCCGCGCCACTCTAGGCCCAGCTCAGGTTGCAGCGAGATGTCGCCCATGTCGTAGCCACGCCAGACGTACTTGCTCAAGATGTCGGCATCAAGGGTGACGGTTAGTTTGTCGGCACGTGCAGCAGAGTCTGCATATAGGTGCAGAATATCCGAATATTGTGCTGAGAGGGTGGTGCAGCACATGACGGCAACGGTGAGCAGGCAGCGCCTTAAGTGTTTCATCTCTCTTCTTCTTCGCTTTCTTCTCTTCGCTGCGCCCTTGTCGGGCACTAAAAAACCCCTGCTAGAAAATTTTCTGAGACAGGGGTTCATAATGAAAGGAGGAGTGGTACCTCCAGGAATCGAACCGGGGACACACGGATTTTCAGTCCGATGCTCTACCAACTGAGCTAAGGCACCATAGTTCTTTATCAGATCACTGCATTCCTTTCGTTTGCGGGTGCAAAGGTACAACAAAAAAAGTTTTCTGCCAAACTTTTCTCAAATTATTTTCGCCTTTGACCCTAAAAAAGTCGTTTTTCGACCCTCTGAGGATGTCTTTTATGCGCTAAAATCCCTTCAAAGCGGGCTCACGGGGGCGCACTTCTTTGCCCCCAGCACCCTCTCCGTTACAGCGGATTCCAGCCTTGCGCCTTGAGTTCGAACTCCTGGTCATCGCGGCTGACGAGGACGTGACCCAGCGACTCCTTGGTGATGTGACCTATGAGCCGCACGTCTTCTATCTGTGCTATCTTCTCGTGGTCGCCAATGGGAACGGTGAACAGCAGTTCGTAGTCCTCGCCGCCGTTCAGGGCGCACGTAGTCACGTTCATGTTCAGCTCTTCGGCCATCACTGCCGTCTGGTAGTCAATGGGCAGCTGTTTCTCGAAGACGCGGCAGCCCACGTGGCTCTGTTTGCAGATGTGCAGCAGTTCGCTGCTCAGTCCGTCGCTGATGTCCATCATCGAGGTGGGTCGTATGCCGGCATCGCGCAGCCGTTCTATGATGTCGCCACGTGCCTCGGTCTTCAGCTGGCGCTGCAGCAGATACTCCTTGCCGCTGAAGTCGGGCGTTGCCAAAGTTGAGAGTTGCGCGTTGAGCGTTGCGGTTTTCTGGCTGTCGCCTTTGGCTTTTGCCTCTGCCAACTTCTTCTGCAACTCATTATATTGCTCATAGTAGACGGCTTTCTCGCGCTCCAGCAGTTGCAGTCCCATATAGGCTGCACCCAGGTCGCCTGAGACGCAGATGAGGTCGGTCTCCTTGGCTCCGTTGCGGTAGACGATGTCTTCCTTGCGGGCCTCGCCGATGCACGTGATGCTGATGGCCAGACCTGTATAGCTCGAGGTGGTGTCGCCGCCAACGATGTCGACGCCCCACTTGTCGCAAGCCATTCGCAGTCCGCTGTAGAACTGCTCCATGTCTTCTACCGTAAACCGCTTGGAGACGGCTAGCGAGACGGTCATCTGGCGCGGTGTGCCGTTCATGGCAAAGATGTCGCTGATGTTGACCATTGCCGACTTCCAGCCCAAGTGCTGCAGGTCTATGTATGTCAGGTCGAAGTGTACGCCCTCCATCAGCATGTCGGTGGTGACAAGCACCTCGCTGTTGGGATAGTGAAGTACGGCGCAGTCGTCGCCTACGCCGTACTTTGTTGATGTGTTCTTCAGCTCGATGTCGCGTGTCAGACGGTCTATCAAGCCAAATTCTCCTATTTGTCTGATTTCCATTCTTTGGTGGGGTGATCGGTATTGTACTTCTCTGTTTTGCTGGACTCTACACGCTCCGAGCGGATTATCATCTCACGCATAATCTCGGTCATCACGGGCTGAGCCTTGTCGGCAGCCTCCTGTACCTCCTCGTGGCTCACCTCTACTGGGTTGTCGAAGCCGCCCAGGTCGGTGACGACGCTGATGCCGAAGGTGCGGATGCCACAGTGGTTGGCAACGATGACTTCAGGAACCGTTGACATACCAACGGTGTCGCCGCCCAGCGTGCGATACATCTTATACTCGGCAGGGGTCTCGAACGTAGGACCGGTTGTGCCCACATAGACACCGTAGACCAGACGTATCTTCTTCTCGCGAGCTATCTGTGTTGCCAGGTTGATGAGCTCGTGGTCGTAGGCTTCGTGCATGTCTGGGAAACGGGGACCCGTGGGGAAGTTCTTGCCGCGCAGCGGATGCTCAGGGAAGAAGTTGATGTGGTCGGTGATGACCATCAGGTCGCCAATCTTGAAGGCGGGGTTCATGCCGCCGGCAGCGTTGCTGACGAACAGTGTCTTGATGCCCAGCTCGTACATCACGCGGATGGGGAAGGTGACCTCCTTCATGGAGTAGCCCTCGTAGTAGTGGAAACGGCCTTTCATGGCCATGATGTCAACACCACCGAGCTTGCCTAAAATCAGTGCACCAGCATGCCCCTCGACCGTTGATACGGGGAAGTTGGGAATGTCCTTGTACGGAATCTCGGTCTTGTCAGTGATTTCGGAAGCTAATTGTCCGAGTCCTGTCCCCAGCACAATGGCTGTCTTGGGACTTGCTGTCATCCTTTCTCTTAACCAGGATGCTGTCTCTTGAATTTTTGTGTACATAGTTAATAATATAATTGTTAAAAATTTCCCCCTGCTCCTGCAAGAAGCGGACGCAGATGGGCAAGATATAAAGGTTAGCACGCACCTTGTCGCTCAGTCCCGTTGCCTGTTGCAGCAGGCGTGGGGCATCTTTCTCGGTAGTGATAACGATGCTGGGCGAGGGTAGCGCATCAAAGGTTTCATTGATGTGTTGTATGTCTTTCTTGCTGAACTCGTGGTGGTCGCGAAAGGCGAGGGGCGTCACCTGCTTGGCCAGCGGCTGCAGGTCGTGCTGCATTTGCTTTGGCGAACCGATGCCTGTCAGCAGCAGCACGTGTCGCTGCTTCAGTGCCGAAAGCTTCAGGGCTTCTGCCTGCTGTCCTTTCTCCGCCGTAGGGAAGACGGGCTGCAGCTGCTGCTGGTAGCCTATGCTGGTGAAGAACAGCTGCTGATAGGGGTAGAGCCCCATTGCCTTCCTGATGACGCGATACTCCATCGGCTTCATGCCCTTAGGACACTTGGTCACGATGACGATGTCGGCACGGTCCTTGCCCGATAGGGGCTCGCGCAGCTGTCCGGCAGGCAGCAGCTTGTCATAGATGATGAGTCTGTGGTAGTCCACCAGCAGAATGTTGATGCCTGGCTTGACATAGCGGTGCTGATAGGCATCGTCCAGCAGTATGACATCGAAGTGCTGCTCGTTGTCTGTCAACAGGTCTATTCCGTGACAGCGGTTCTTGTCAACGGCGACGGTCACCTGAGGAAACTTCTGCTTCATCTGGTAAGGCTCGTCACCTATCTCTGGCATCGGCGTCTGGGCTGTAGCCATCACGAAGCCGCTGCTCTTGCGCTTGTAGCCGCGACTCAGCACAGCCACCCGATGGCGCGCTTGCAGCAGCTGTATCAGGTACTCCACATGTGGCGTCTTGCCTGTACCACCAACGGTGATGTTGCCTACGGAGATGACGGGAATGTCGAACGCACGGCTCTTGAGCACCCCTATATTAAATAAGGTGTTGCGCAAGCCCACCCCCAAGCCGTAAAGCCAGCTCAGGGGTGTCAGCCATTTGTTGATTCTGATGAAGTCACCTTCCATAGTCAGAAAAACACTGTAGGGATGCTTGTTACTTGAATGTGATGAAGTAGGGCAGACGAGCCTGGATGGCCGACTGGCGGTTGATGTTCTTCAGATACATCATAGGACCGTAGTACTCGCCCAGCGTCTCACGCAGCTGCTCGTCGAGGTAGCTGTCCTTCGAGGCCTTCTCCATCAGACTCTCCAACCAGCTGGGTTCAGCAGGGTAGGCGCTGGTGTGATACTCTTTCAGCTTGGCCAACTGGGCAGCCTTTGCCACAGCGTCGTCCAAAGACCCCAGTGCATCCACCAGCTTGATGTTCAGCGCATCGGTGCCCAGCCATACACGACCCTGGGCTATCTCCTCGATGGCTTCCACCTTCTGCTTGCGGCCGTCGGCAACACGCTTGCGGAAGAGCTCGTATCCACGACCTACATAGGTCTCGAGCATTGCCAACTCCTCAGCATTGAAAGGACGCGACATCGTGCCAAAGACTGAGTGCTTGTTGGTCTTCACCTCGTCAAACTTCACACCCAACTTCTCAGTCAGCAGACCGCTGACATCGGGGAACATACCAAAGATGCCGATGGAACCCGTAATGGTGGTGGGCTCGGCATAGATGTAGTTGGCACCGCTGCTGATGTAGTAGCCACCTGAAGCGGCATAGCCACCCATCGAGACTACCACAGGCTTCTTGGCCTTCAGCTGGTCAACGGCGTGCCAAATCTGCTCGGAGGCATAGGCAGAGCCGCCAGGAGAGTTGACACGCAGCACGACGGCTTTCACGTCATCATCATCGGTCAATTCCTTCAGGTCCTTGCAAACCTTGCGCGAGGCGATGACATGCTCCTTGTTGCCAAAGCCTGCTGCATCGGCATCAACAATGTCGCCATAGGCATAGTAGACGGCCACCTTGTCGCCTTCTTCCTTCTTGCCCTTGACATTCTTCATGTCAGCAATGGTCAGCTGATTGATGGTCTCGTCCTTGTCAATCTTCAGCAGCGCCTTGATTTCGTCCTTCACCTGGTCGGCATATATCAGCTTGTCGACCATCTTGATGCGAACCAGCTCCTTCTGCTCAGCCAGAGCCAAGTAGCGGTCGGCATAGGCATTCAGGGAGTCGACACTGATTTTGCGGCTCTTCGAGATGTCGTCCAGCATCACTTTCCAGATGCCCGTGATATAGGCGGTAACCTGCTCGCGGTTCGGATCGCTCATCTTGTCGGCGGTCATCATTTCTGGGGCACTCTTGTATTTGCCTACCTTTGCCAACTGGAACTTCACACCAAACTTGGCGAGGGCATCCTTCAGGAACATCGGCTCAGCGGCCAAACCGTGCCAGTCGACTACGCCCTCAGGATTCAGGAATAGCTTGTCGGCTACGCTGCTGATGTAGTATTCGCCCTGCGTATAGGCGTCGCCATAGGCTACTATCCACTTGCCGCTCTTCTTGAAGTCGAGCAATGCCTCGCGGATGGCATGCATGGAGGCAGGAGAGTCGGCTGCAAATAAGTCGTTCTCTATGTAGATGCCTTTGATGTCCTCGTTGTCCTTGGCTTTGTGTATGGCGTCAATGATGTCTTCCAGCCCCATTGTCTCGCCGACTTCGTCCATAAAGCTTGCCAGAGGGTTGTCCTGCGCACGCTCTTCCAGTACTCCAGAGAGCTTCAGGGTTAGCACGGTGTTCTCTTCAACAGGTGTCGTGGATGCACTGGAGGCAGCGAGGCCGATAATCGAGATGATGGCAAGAATGCCCATCACGATGCTCAACAGGATGATACCTGTGATGGTAGCCAGTACGTACTTCAGAAATTGCTTCATAATAATTGTTATTTATGTTGATTAGTATGTTCTTTATGATATTTTAAACTTTCATGCTGCAAAGATAAGTAATTTTGTTTATAAAAATGTATCGCGCGTCAAGAATTTATGAACTCCTTGTTATTTTTTAACGTTTTACACGTCTGCCAAAGTGTCAGTTTCGAATATTTGGCACGTTTTTGGCTGTCATTTGGGAAAACGAAATAAAAAAATTTAAAGTTAAACACTAAAAATAATAAAGTAGTTATGAACATTAAACCATTAGGAGACCGCGTGCTGGTATTGCCCGCACCGGCTGAAGAGAAAATCGGTGGTATCATCATTCCTGACACCGCCAAGGAGAAACCACTGCACGGAACCATCAAGGCTGTTGGTCAGGGTACCAAGGATGAAGAGATGGTGCTGAAGGCTGGTGACGAGGTGCTGTATGGCAAGTACAGCGGTACGGAACTGGAGTTCGAGGGCGAGAAGTACCTCATGATGCGCCAAAGCGATGTCTTGGCTGTCATTGAGAAGTAAAAAACAAGAAAGCGTAAAAAACGTATAAAAAGTAAACAAAACTATGGCAAAAGATATTAAATTCAATATTGAGGCCCGCGACCTGCTGAAGAACGGTGTGGACCAGTTGGCTAATGCTGTGAAGGTGACATTGGGTCCGAAAGGCCGTAATGTAGTGATTGAGAAGAAGTTTGGTGCTCCCCAGATTACCAAGGACGGTGTCACCGTTGCCAAGGAAATCGAGCTGGAGGACAAATTCGAGAATACGGGTGCACAGCTCGTCAAGAGTGTCGCCTCTAAGACGGGCGACGATGCCGGCGACGGTACCACTACGGCTACCATCCTGACCCAGGCTATCGTGACCGAGGGTCTGAAGAATGTCACCGCTGGTGCCAACCCGATGGACCTGAAACGCGGTATCGACAAAGCCGTCAAGGGCGTGGTGGACTTCATTCAGAAGAATGCTGAGCGCGTTGACGACAACTACGACAAGATTGAGCAGGTGGCTACCGTCAGTGCCAACAACGACGAGGAGATAGGCAAACTCCTGGCAGAGGCCTTCCGTAAGGTCAGCAAGGACGGTGTCATCACCATCGAGGAAAGCAAGAGCCGCGACACTCACATCGGCGTTGTCGAGGGTATGCAGTTTGACCGCGGATACCTCTCTGGCTACTTCGTCACCGATTCTGAGAAGATGGAGTGTGTAATGGAGAATCCCTACATCCTCATCTATGATAAGAAGATTTCTAACATCAAGGACTTCCTGCCCATCCTGCAGCCTGCTGCTGAGAGCGGACGCCCGCTGCTGGTCATTGCCGAGGATGTCGACTCTGAGGCACTCACCACTCTCGTTGTCAACCGTCTGCGTGGTGGTCTGAAGATCTGTGCTGTCAAGGCTCCTGGCTTTGGCGACCGCCGCAAGGCTATGCTCGAGGACATCGCTACCCTGACCGGTGGTGTTGTCATCAGCGAGGAGAAGGGCCTGAAACTCGAACAGGCTACCCTCGAGATGCTGGGTACCTGCGACAAGGTGACTGTCTCTAAGGACAATACCACCATCGTGAATGGTGCTGGTGACAAGCAGGCCATCCAGGATCGTATCGCACAAATCAAGAAGGAAATCGAACTCACTACTTCGTCTTATGACAAGGAGAAGCTGCAGGAGCGTCTTGCCAAGTTGGCTGGCGGTGTGGCCGTCCTCTATGTCGGTGCCAACAGCGAGGTGGAGATGAAGGAGAAGAAAGACCGTGTCGATGATGCACTCTGTGCTACTCGCGCAGCCATCGAGGAGGGCGTTGTTGCTGGCGGCGGCACTACCTACATCCGTGCTCAGCAGGCATTGGCAAGCGTAAAGGGCGACAATGCCGACGAACAGACTGGTATCAACATCATCTGTCGCGCCATCGAGGAACCCCTGCGTCAGATTGTCAGCAATGCTGGCGAGGAGGGCGCTGTGGTTGTTCAGAAGGTACGCGAGGGCAAGGGCGACTTCGGTTACAACGCTCGTCTCGACAAGTATGAAGACCTGCGCGAGGCTGGTGTCATCGACCCTGCTAAGGTTGCACGCGTAGCGCTGGAGAATGCTGCTTCTATTGCTGGCATGTTCCTTACCACCGAGTGCCTCATCTGCGACAAACCAGAGAAGGAGCCTGCTATGCCGATGGGAGGCGCACCAGGAATGGGTGGCATGATGTAATGAACTGATATATATATCCCGACTTCCGATAACCCTGCGTGAATGGCGCAGGGTTATTTTTTTTGTGTAAAAAAAGTAACGCTTTTCTTTGTGGTTTGCAGTTTTTTTACTACTTTTGCAGTCAACACAAATACTAACAAACAAAAGTAACAAAGAGAAAACAATGATTTGGAACGAAACAGTAGAATGCATGGACCGCGAGCAATTGCGTGAAATACAGAGCATTCGGTTATGCAAAATGGCGGAGTATGTCTATCATAACACGCCGTTCTATAGGAAGAAATTCCAGGAAATGGGATTGGAACCTGGTGATATTAAGTCGATTGACGATATCACTAAGTTGCCGTTTACGAATAAACTGGACCTGCGCGACAACTACCCCTTCGGATTGGCGGCTGTACCGATGTCACAGATTGTACGTATCCACGCCTCCAGCGGAACAACAGGCAAACCGGTGGTGGTGCTCTATACCCGCAAGGACTTGGCCATGTGGGCTGAAGCCATCTCAAGGGCTTTTACTGCCTATGGTGCTACCAAGGATGACATCTTCCAGGTGGCCTATGGCTACGGGTTGTTTACGGGTGGCTTGGGAGCTCATGATGGTGCTACCAACATCGGAGCCAGCGTGATACCCATCTCCAGCGGAAACACACAGAAGCAGATTACACTCATGCACGACTTCGGCACTTCTGTCCTGTGCTGCACTCCCTCCTATGCGATGTTCCTGGGAGAGGCTATGCGCGACAGCGAGTTTAAGCGTGACGAGTTTAAACTGAGGGTAGGGGCCTTCGGCGCTGAACCTTGGACGGAGGAGATGCGGCAGAAGCTGGAGACACTCATGGGCATCAAGGCGTACGACATCTACGGACTGTCCGAAATCGCAGGACCTGGTGTGGGTTACGAGTGTGAACACCAGTGTGGTACCCACCTCAACGAAGACTATTTCTATCCTGAGATTCTGAATCCTGAAACGGGCGAACCATTGCCCGAAGGACAGCTCGGAGAGTTGACATTCACCCATCTCACCAAGGAAGGCATGCCGCTACTGCGCTACCGCACGCACGACCTGACGGCACTGCACTATGAGAAGTGTAAGTGTGGACGCACGCTGGTGCGCATGGACCGCATACTCGGACGCTGCGATGATATGCTTATCATTCGTGGTGTCAACGTATTCCCCTCACAGATTGAGGCGGTCATCCTCTCGCTGCCCGAATTCGAACCGCACTTCCTGCTCACCGTTGACCGTGTCAACAATACGGATACGAGCGAACTGAAGGTGGAGGTCAAGGAGGACTACTTCACTGATGATATGGCAACGCTGGTGGGACTGCAGAAGAAACTGGAGGCCGAACTGCGTAGTGTCATCGGACTGGGCTTCAAGGTGAAGCTTGTTGAGCCACGCGGCATCGAGCGCTCAACAGGAAAAGCCAAGCGGGTCATTGACAATCGCAAACTCTAAACATCAAACATCATAAGAACTATGTTAGCAAAACAGTTATCAGTATTTTTGGAGAACAAGTCTGGTCGACTCACTGAAGTGACCGATGTTCTCGGCGAGGCTGGGGTCAACCTGTCAGCCATGAGTATTGCCGACAATTCTGATTTTGGCATCCTGCGCTGCATCGTGAGCGATCCTGACAAAGCCTATCAGGTGCTCAAGGCTGCCCATTTTGCCGTGAAGATTACCGATGTCATCGGATTTGTGTGTCCTAATACCAGTGGCTCGCTGGCCAAGGTCCTCAAGCATCTCTCCGACAATGGCGTGTTCATCGAGTATATGTACTCCTTTGCCAACGGCGATGTCGCACACGTGGTCATCCGTCCTACCGATTTGGAAAGCTGCGAGCGCATCCTGGCCGAGAAGAAGGTGGACCTGATGGCAGCCAGCGATTTGTATAAATTGTAAAAAAACCTTAAAAAGCGGGGCAAATGTTTGGCGGTTACGAAATAAAGTCTTACCTTTGCACCCGCTTACAAAAACAAGGGCGCTTAGCTCAGCTGGTTTAGAGCATCTGCCTTACAAGCAGAGGGTCGGCGGTTCGAATCCGTCAGCGCCCACCAAAAAGAGTCTCAGACATGTTTTGAGACTCTTTTTTTGTTAAATATCAAAAAAAGCAGCCCCTAAACAAAAATAATTCACAAATTCAAATTGTCGTTTCTCATTTATTTTGTATCTTTGCACTCGCAATTGAGAGATTGTATGTAGAGATTTATAAATAAGGTATTAGAATTAGCAAATGGAACTCAACACTTTGACTGCCATCTCGCCTATTGATGGTCGTTATAGAGGGAAAACGGAAAAACTGGCGGACTATTTCTCGGAGTATGCACTCATCCGCTATCGTATCAGGGTAGAAATCGAATATTTTATCGCTTTGTGCGAACTGCCGCTCCCACAGTTGGCAGACTTCGACCACACGCTCTTTGAAGCATTGCGCGACATCTATCGCAACTTCACGGAGCAGGACGCACAGCGCGTGAAAGAGATTGAGAAGGTGACCAACCACGATGTGAAAGCTGTGGAGTACTTCATCAAGGAGAAGCTCTCAACGCTCAACTCTCAACTTTCAACTCTCAACTCTCAACTTTCAACTTACACGGAGTTCATCCACTTCGGACTGACCTCGCAGGACATCAACAACACCAGCGTACCCTTGAGCATCAAGGAGGCTCTCGAACAGGTGTACTATCCTATGGTTGAAGAGCTGATAGAACAACTGAACGACTATGCTGAGCAATGGAAGAACATACCCATGCTGGCTAAGACGCACGGACAGCCTGCTTCTCCAACCCGACTGGGAAAGGAAATCATGGTGTATGTCTATCGCTTGGAAGAGCAGTTGCGAGGTCTGAAGGATGTTCCCGTCACAGCGAAGTTCGGAGGCGCTACGGGCAACTTCAATGCCCACCATGTGGCCTATCCGCAGTATGACTGGCGCGAGTTTGGCAATACGTTCGTTGCCGACAAGTTAGGACTGGAGCGAGAGCAGTGGACAACCCAAATCTCGAACTACGACTGGCTGGGTGCTATCTTTGATGCCATGCGACGCATCAATACCATTATCATTGACCTCGATCGTGACTTCTGGATGTACATCTCTATGGAGTACTTCAAGCAGAAGATTAAGGCTGGTGAGGTAGGGTCCAGTGCTATGCCCCATAAGGTCAACCCCATCGACTTTGAGAATTCGGAGGGTAATCTGGGTATGGCTAATGCCGTACTGCAGTTCCTGGCACAGAAGCTGCCCGTCAGCCGTCTGCAGCGCGACCTTACCGACTCTACTGTGCTGCGCAATGTTGGTGTGCCCATGGGTCATGCTGTCATTGCCATTCAGAGCACGCTGAAGGGACTGCGCAAGCTGATTCTTAACGAACAGAAACTGAATGAGGACTTGGAGCAGACTTGGGCTGTTGTGGCCGAGGCCATCCAGACTGTGCTGCGCCGTGAGGCCTATCCGCATCCCTACGAGGCACTAAAGGCTTTGACGCGTACCAACCAGAAGATGACCGAAGAGACCATCCATGCGTTCATTCAGCAGCTGGAGGTCAGCGAGGAGGTAAAAGAAGAACTGATGGCTATCACGCCTATGAATTATACAGGAATTTAAAAACACACACATTATCAACACAAATGAGAGCCGTGAGGCTCCCACTAAAAAGAAGCGAAAAAAAAGAATTATGGAATTCGAAGACAAGAAACAAGAAGAACAGTCTGCCGAGCAGCAGACTTCCAACAGTCAGGAGAGTGGTTATCAGGGCTATCGCCCAGGACGTTCACCCCGTCCGCGTATTCACCAGCAGACACGCCCTTATAGTCAGGGTGGCTACAATCGTAATCAGAACAACGAGGAAGGCGGCTTCCGTCCTGAGGGCTTTGGCGCAGGACTCATGGGCAATGCGACATCTCAGCGTGGTGGCTACCGTCCCCGTACCAGTTATAATAATCAGGGAGAAGAATTCGGTCAGCAGCGTGGCGGCTACCGTCCCCGTCAGCAACATGGTGGCTACCAGCAGCGTGGCGGCTATGGTCAGCAGCGCAGCGGTTATGGTCAGCAACAGGGCTACCGTCCCCGTTACAACCAGCAGCAGGAAGGCGAAGAGGGAGGCTATGGTCAGCAGCGTGGCGGCTACGGTCAACAGGGTGGCTACCAGCAGCGCAGTGGCTACGGTCAGCAGCGAGGCGGTTATGGTCAGCAGCGTGGCGGTTATGGTCAGCAGCGCGGCGGCTATGGTCAGCAGCGTGGTGGCTATGGTCAGCAGCAGCGCGGCGGCTACCGTCAGCATACTCCTGGTTATAATCCGCATGCCAAATACTCGCTGAAGAAGCGTATAGAATATAAGGAGGAGCACTTCGACCCCAACGAACCTATCCGTCTGAATAAGTTCCTGGCTAATGCTGGTGTCTGCAGCCGTCGCGAGGCTGACGAGTTCATACAGGCTGGCGTAGTCAAGGTGAATGGCGAGATTGTCAACGAGTTGGGAGCCAAGGTGATGCGTACCGATGAGGTTCGCTTCCATGATGAGCCCGTAACACTGGAGAAGAAGGTCTACGTACTGCTCAACAAACCCAAGGATTATGTCACCACCAGTGATGATCCGCAGCAGCGCAAAACGGTGATGGACCTCGTCAAGGGAGCTTGTCCTGAACGCATCTATCCTGTGGGCCGTCTGGACCGTAACACTACGGGTGTGCTGCTCCTGACAAATGACGGAGACTTGGCATCGAAGCTGACGCATCCTAAGTTCTTGAAAAAGAAAATCTATCATGTGCATCTCGATAAGGCTGTAACGGCTCACGACATGCAGCAGATAGCTGAAGGCATCACGCTGGAAGATGGTGACATCAAGGCCGATGCCATCGAGTATGCCAGCGATACCGATAAGAAACAGGTAGGCATCGAGATTCACTCGGGCAAGAACCGCATCGTGCGCCGCATCTTCGAGAGTCTGGGCTACAAGGTCACCAAACTTGACCGTGTACAGTTTGCAGGACTCACCAAGAAGAATGTCCGCCGCGGCGACTGGCGCTACCTCACTGAAGAGGAGGTCGACCGCCTGCGTATGGGAGCCTACGAGTAACAACGAGTTGGATTGGTAAAACGCGTATATCGTATATTACAATGAAAAGAACGAAGATAATCGAGGTGCTGAAAAGCACTGACTATGGCAAGGAGGTCTGTGTAAAAGGATGGGTGCGTACCCATCGCAGCAGCAAGGCTGTCGACTTCATTGCCCTGAATGATGGCTCTACCATCAAGAATGTACAGGTGGTTGTCGACCCTACTAAGTTTGACGAGCAACTGCTCAAGGATATCACTACGGGTGCCTGCATCTGTGCTGAGGGTATGCTGGTCGAGAGCCAGGGTGCTGGACAGAGCAGCGAGATACAAGCCACAGCATTGGAGGTCTATGGTCTCTGCGGCAATGACTATCCCATGCAGAAGAAGGGACAGAGTTTCGAGGCGATGCGTAAGAATGCACACATGCGTCTGCGTACCAACACCTTTGGTGCCGTGATGCGCATCCGTCATAATATGGCTATGGCTATCCATACCTATTTCCATGAACACGGATTCTTCTATTTCCACACACCGCTCATCACAGCCAGTGACTGCGAGGGTGCCGGCAACATGTTCCAGGTGACTACCAAGAACCTCTATGACCTGAAGAAGGACGAGCAGGGAAAGATTATCTATGATGATGATTTCTTTGGCGAGCAGACCTCCCTGACCGTCAGCGGACAGCTGGAGGGCGAACTGGGAGCTACCGCCTTGGGAGCCATCTACACCTTCGGACCTACTTTCCGAGCCGAGAATTCGAATACACCTCGCCACTTGGCGGAGTTCTGGATGGTTGAGCCTGAGGTGGCTTTCCTCGACCAGGAAGAGCTGATGGACCTCGAGGAGGACTTCATCAAGTACTGCGTGCGCTGGGCTCTTGACAACTGTAAAGATGACCTGCAGTTCCTCAACCAGATGATTGACAAGACGCTGATTGAGCGGCTGGAGGGCGTGTTGAAGGAGTCTTTCGTGCGCCTGCCTTATACCGAGGGTATCAACATCTTGCAAGAGGCCATCAAGAAGGGTAAGAAGTTTGAGTTCCCTTGCAACTGGGGCGACGACCTCGCCAGCGAGCATGAGCGCTACCTCGTTGAGGAGCACTTCAAGAAACCTGTCATCATGACGGACTATCCTCGTGCCTTTAAGTCGTTCTATATGAAGCAGAACGAACCCGTAGCCGGTGGTACTGCCGACGGCAGCTCTGTAGGCTACAAGGGTGCTGTGGCTCCTGGACCTACTATGCAGGGTACCGATGTGCTGTTCCCACAGATAGGCGAGATTATTGGTGGCAGCGTGCGTGAGGAGAGCTACGACAAGCTGATGAGCGAGATAGAGCGCCGCCAGATGGACAAGACACACCTGTGGTGGTATATTGACACCCGCCGTTGGGGTTCATGCCCACATGCTGGCTTCGGACTGGGCTTCGAGCGTCTCATCTTGTTTGTCACTGGTATGCAGAACATCCGTGATGTGATTCCCTTCCCACGTACACCCAAGAGCGCTGAGTTCTAAGAGATTTTGCTGATTTTCTTAAAATATGTTCCAAATTTCTTTGAAAAAGTTTGGAACATATTCTTTTTTTACTTATCTTTGCACTCAGATAAGCATTATTAACTTTTTTAAAACAACCATTTACTATGAAAAAATTACTGTTTGTATGTGGCTTCGCGCTACTTAGCATGAGTGCTTTTGCACAAGATGAGGACAAGTGGTACCCCACTACATTAGGAGTAGGTGTGGGTGTCGGAACTACGGGTATCGCCATTGATGCTTCTACCACCATCAACCGTTGGATTGGTATCCGTTTTGGTGTAGATATCATGCCGAAGATAAAAGTTACCAAGGACTTGAATCTGAAGACAGAGAATGCCAACAAGCAGATCTCACAAATGACCAACGAAATCAACCAACTGAATACCCAGTTGGCGGCTGCAGGTATGCAACAGGTTGACCTGAGCCAGTACCCCAGTGGTAATCTTCCCAATAGCATGGAGGTTCAAGGTAAGCTGACCAATACTGTATGGCATTTCTTGATTGATGTCTATCCTTTCAAATCAAGCAGTTTCCATGCTACTGTCGGTGCATATTTCGGACCTAAAGAGGTTATCTCCGTCTACAACACAGAGGATAATTTCCTGCGTCCTATCAACGCTTACAACAAGGCTATTATCTATGCACAGGGTCAGCCCGTAGGTGACAATGTACGTCAGGTTGTTGACCAATACAATCTGAAGATGATTGGTGCAGAGATGGGTGACTACTTCCTGACTCCCAATCCTACTGAGGATGGCAATGTCAAGGCTTATGCCGAGGTTGCTGGCTTCCGTCCTTATCTGGGTGTAGGTTTTGGCCGTGCCATTCCCAAGGGTCGCATTGGTTGCCAGTTTGACCTGGGTGTGCAGTTCTGGGGAAAGCCCGACATCTATGTTCCTACCTATAACAAGGCCACAGGAACCTATCAGAACGAGAAGATTGATGCCGACAGAGCAGGTGACGATGCCGGTAAGGTGCTGAAGACGGTTTCTAAGTTCTCTGTCTATCCCGTGCTGAACTTCCGCCTCGTTGGTCGTATCCTGTAATTCTTGCAAATACTGACAATAAATTAAAGCCCCTTCCGCATAAGAAGGGGCTTTTTTTGATGTATCGGGGGTGGGTTAATAGTCTTCAACCATACCGTCACGCAGGTGGATGGTGCGGTCGGTCAGGGTGGCCAGCTGCTCATCGTGGGTGACAATGACAAAGGTCTGACCGTACTGCTGGCGCAGGTCGAAGAAGAGCTGGTGCAGCTCTTGCTTGTTCTGGGTGTCCAGAGAGCCGCTGGGCTCATCAGCCAAGATGACGGAAGGGCTGTTGACCAACGCACGGGCCACTGCCACGCGTTGCTTCTCACCACCCGAGAGCTCGTTGGGCTTGTGGTGACCACGGTCCTGCAGTCCCATGAAGCGCAACAGCTCCTGAGCCCGCTCTTTAGCGGCTTTCTGTGATGTGCCGGCTATGAAGGCGGGAATCATGACATTCTCCAGCGCGGTGAATTCTGGCAGCAGCTGGTGAAACTGAAATACGAAGCCCAGGTGGCGGTTGCGAAAGTCGGCCAGCGCTGTCTGCGAGAGTGTGGTCACATCAACGGGTTTCGTTGCCACACCTTGTCCAGCTAAAGTGTCAAAGCACACGCTGCCGCTGTCAGGCCGATCCAGGGTGCCGATGATTTGTAACAGCGTGGTCTTGCCAGCTCCGCTGGGACCTACAATGCTGACCACCTCGCCGCGGTCAATGTGCAGGCTGATGCCTTTGAGGACTTGCAGCGAGCCGAAGCTCTTGGTGATATGCTCAATGTTTATCATATGTTAGTCTGAATGATGGTTATGTTGAGACAGCCAGCGGAGGATGACATCATAGAAGGAGCTTTCCTCCTGGTGCTGGGCTGCGGTAAAGGTCATCGACTCTTCCTTCTGTGTGCCGTGCTGGTCGGGGAACAGTATCATGAGGTTCTTGCCCGAGAAGTGTTGCATCAGCTCGCTGGGAAGTCGCTCCAGGGCGGTCTTGTACGAGATAGTGCCCTTACGGGCGGTGATGACCACAAACATATGGTCTTCTTGGATGCTTTCCGCTAGTCGCGGCAGTTCGTTCCAATGGGCCATATAGGTATATTCGGCACGCGTGCTGGCATGATAGTTGTTAATGTATTCGCGGATGAGCTCCAACGACTCGTTGCGCCCATGAAACTGTATGCGGCAGTCCAGGTTTTCGGCCATACGGGCCAGCCGTTCCAGCCAGCGCAGGAAGCCTGGCTCGAACTCTGCACGCGAGGGTACCACCACCTGTATGCGGCGCAGCGTATTGAGTGGTTGCACGAAGCGTGTCAGCACTATCTGGCGGTTCAACCCGTTGTAGAGACTCTGCAGGAACTCACCCCAGAACTTGGGGTTCACATCGGTGTGGACATGCATACCCATGATGATTTCTGAACAACTGAACTCGCGGAACGCGTGTTTGATGCCATTGGCAATGTTGCTGGACAGGCGCACCTGAGTCTGCAGCTGGATGTCGGCAGCACCTGCCCGCTGCTGCAGCTGCTCCAGCAGACGCAGCCCTTGCTCGCGGTTGGCGGCAGCCTTGTTGTCATCATACACCACATTGAGGGCTATGAGCCCGCGGTTCAGCTTCGCATTGCGCATCATGATAGCCAACTCCAACAGCTGTGGGGCTATCTCGGGATATTTCACGCAGAGCAGTATCTTCTCGTCATCAACAGTGGTCTTGCTGCTTAACTCCTGTTTCTCACCCCTTAGCACTATCTGCTGGGCGGCATGCTCCGTCATCAAGGTTGAGATGATGCAGGTGATGAGTATCATGATGATGACACCGTTCAGTATCTCATTGTTCACAAGGAAGACACCCGGACTCACCTCCAGCCGCATGCCCACCATCACCATCGCGATGGCACCGGCAGCATGCGCACAGGTCAGTCCGAACATCATGTGACCGGCAGTCTTTGACAGTCGGAACAGCAGACTGCTGATGTAGGCTGCCAGCGCCTTTCCAAAGGTACCGAAGAAGGCGATGAGCAACACCACCCATACCATGCGCGAACTCTCAAACAGTGTGCCAATGTTGATGAGCATGCCTACGCCGATAAGGAAGTAGGGTATGAAGATGGCATTACCCGTGAACTCGATGCGGTTCATCAGAGGCGACACATGAGGGATATATCTGTTTAAGATAAGACCTGCAAGGAAGGCTCCCACGATGCCCTCGACACCCACCACCTCCGACAGTGCTGCCGAGAGGAACATGACACTGAGCACGAAGATAAACTGCATGACGGCATCGGAGTAACGGCGCAGGAAATAGCGGGCCAGACGCGGAATAACCAGAAAACTACCCGCACAGAACAAGATGAACTTCACGAGAAACCATAGCCAGAAGAGGAGCCCCGTGTCTTCACCGTATGATGCCGACAGGGCTGCGAGCATCATCAGTGCCATAAACAGCGACAGCATGCTGCTGCCCACACTGAGCATGACACTTGAGTCGCGTTGCAATCCATAGCGGGAAATGATGGGGTAGGCAATGAGCGTGTTCGATGCCATGATGCACCCCAGCAGGAAGGAGGCTGTTCCTGAGTAGTTCAGCAGCCATCGCGACATGGCGTATGTGAACAGCAGGGGGATGAAACAGGTCAGCAGACCGAAGATAAGGAAGTGTCGCGAGTTCTTCTTCACGCTCTCCAGGTCCATCTCCAGACCCGCCAGAAACATGATGTATAGCAGTCCCACCTTGCCGAACAACTCGAACGAGTCATCACGCTCCAGTATGTGCAGGCCGTGCTCACCAATAAGCACTCCCGCCAGCACCATGCCGATGATGTGTGGAATGCGCAACTTACCCATGATGATGGGAGCCAGCAGGATGATGAGCAACACGACAAAGAAGATGAGTGTTGGGCTCGTGATGGGGAAATATGTACTCAAAATCAGCATTTACGCTGCAAAGGTACGATTTAGCGAGAACAAAAACAAAGAAAATCATCCTTTTTTTTCAGAGCGTGAGTACTTTCGCCATCTTTGATGGCAATGGTGCAAAAATAATTGAGAATTGACAACTGATAATTGATAATTATTTTGTACCTTTGCAGCCAAAACAGGAAAAGGAAATTAGTAAACATCAATAATAACTAGGTATTAGACTTATGAAAGTAGCAATTGTTGGCGCTTCGGGCGCTGTAGGTCAGGAGTTCTTACGCATCCTCGACCAGAGAAATTTCCCAATGGATGAACTGGTGCTGTTCGGCTCGGAGCGGTCGGCAGGCACGAAATATACGTTCCGTGGCAAGGAGTTGACAGTGAAACTGCTCCAGCATAATGATGACTTCAAGGACATCGACATCGCTTTCACATCGGCGGGTGCAGGCACTTCTAAAGCCTTTGCCGAGACCATCACCAAGTATGGTGCTGTGATGATCGACAACAGCAGCGCTTTCCGCATGGATAGTGATGTGCCTCTGGTGGTGCCCGAGTGCAATGCCGAGGATGCCCTGAACCGTCCACGCGGCATCATTGCCAATCCTAACTGCACCACCATCATGATGGTTGTGGTATTGCAACCCCTGGAGCAACTCAGCCATATCAAGCGTATCCATGTGTCAAGCTACCAGAGTGCCTCGGGTGCCGGTGCCGCTGCTATGGCAGAACTGCAGCAGCAGTACAAGGAGATGGTCGAAGACGGCGAGGTGAAGACCATCAAGAAGTTCCCGCATCAGCTGGCGTATAATGTCATTCCGCAGATTGATGTGTTCCAGCCCAACGGCTATACCAAGGAGGAGATGAAGATGTATAACGAGACTCAGAAGATTATGCATACCGATGCCAAGTGCTCGGCCATGTGTGTCCGTGTGTCCTCGCTTCGCTCACATTCTGAGAGCGTGTGGATTGAGACCGAGCGCCCCATCAGTGTCGAGGAGGCGCAGAAGGCCATAGCAGCCGCTCCTGGCTGCACGCTGGTTGACGACCCCGCCAACTTGGTTTATCCCATGCCTCTTGAGACTGCCGGCAAGGATGATGTCTATGTCGGCCGTGTGCGCAAGGACCTCTCCGATGAGAACGGCCTGACCTTCTGGCTCTCAGGCGACCAGATTCGCAAGGGCGCTGCCCTGAATGCTGTGCAAATCGGTGAGTACTTGATAAAGGTGGGCAGCGTGAAGTAGTTATGCAAAAGTTGGTCGAATTATATAAGCAGTGGAGTGGGGCAGAACCCCATCATGTGGAAAAACTGCACGGCGGAGGCAGCAACCGTGAGTACTACCGCATGGTGGCTGCCGACGGCACCTCCGTGGTGGGCTGTATCGGTACCAGCCGTGACGAGAACCATGCCTTTATCTATCTGGCACAACACTTTTCCGGACAACGGCTGCCTGTGCCCGAAATCATGGCGGTCAGCAAGGACGAGCGCCGTTACATACAGAGCGACCTGGGCAGCATCTCGCTGTTCGATGCCATCAGGGGTGGCCGTGAGGCGGGTGGCCGCTATACTGTCAAGGAGCAACAGCTGCTCATCCGCACCATCCGTGAACTGCCCAGGATGCAGATCAAGGGTGCACGCAATCTGGACTTCTCTAACTGCTATCCGCAACCGGCATTCGATACCGACTCTGTGCTCTTCGACCTCAACTACTTCAAATACTGCTTCCTAAAAGCTACCGAACTCGACTTCCATGAGTTGAAACTCGAAGCTGACTTCCGACTGCTGGCAAAAGACCTGACGGAGGCAGGCGACGAACAGTGCTTCCTGTACCGTGACTTCCAGGCCCGCAACATCATGCTAGCTCCTCCGCCGCTTACTGCCCGTCAGACTCCCATTCCCTCGGAGGGAGACGGGGGGCGACAGCCACTCACCCCTTATTTCATCGACTTTCAGGGCGGCCGCAAGGGACCGTATTACTATGATGTGGCCTCATTCATCTGGCAGGCCTCGGCGAAGTATCCGCATAAGGTGCGCCGCGAACTGGTATATGAATACTACAACGCACTGAAGTTGTACACTGAGGTGCCTGCACCCCATGCCTTCGTTGACCGCCTCAGTCTCTTCGTACTGTTCCGTCTGTTGCAGGTGCTGGGAGCCTATGGCTTCCGTGGCTACTTTGAGCGTAAGGCTCACTTCATTGAAAGCATACCGCCAGCCATCCAGAATCTGCGTGAACTGCTTGACGAGCGTAACTTCCCCTATCCGTATCTCGTAGATTTGCTGAACCGCCTCACACAGCTGCCGCAGTTCCAGAAGATAGACGCGCCGGCACCGCGTGCCGATGGCTTTAAGACAACCGACAAGAACCCTTATAAGGTGCATCCGCAGGACGGACCGGCAACCTTCTCGAAATACGATGCCCAGGGACCGCTGGTGGTCCGGGTGTTCAGCTTCTCTTACACCAAGGGCATCCCTGAGGATGAGAGCGGCAATGGAGGCGGCTATGTCTTCGACTGCCGTTCCACACACAATCCTGGCCGCTATGAACCCTATAAGCAGCTGACGGGACTCGACGAACCTGTCATCCGCTTCCTTGAGGATGACGGTGAGATACTGACATTCCTCGACAGCGTGTATAAGCTGGCCGACGCACATGTGCGCCGCTACATCCAGCGTGGCTTTACTTCGCTCATGTTCTGCTTCGGCTGTACCGGTGGTCAGCACCGGTCGGTATACAGTGCACAGCACCTGGCGGAGCATATCCACCAGAAGTTTGGCATCGAGGTGCGCATCTGCCACCGTGAACAGAACATCAATCAAATACTGCCTGCCGTATGAGACAAGCCATGATATTTGCAGCAGGACTCGGCACCCGTCTGAAACCACTGACGGACACCATGCCGAAGGCGCTGGTGCCGGTGGGCGGGAAACCGCTGCTTGACATCCAGTTAGAACGACTGCAGCAGGCGGGCTACGACCGCTTCGTCATCAATGTCCATCACTTCGCCCAACAGATAGTTAACCATATCAACGAGTGCTATCCGCAAGACATTTCTCTCACCTCCCGGATTCTCATCTCCGACGAGACGGAACAGCTGCTTGAGACGGGAGGTGGACTGAAGAAGGCACAAGGACTCTTCCGCGATGAGGAGCCTATCCTTATCCATAATGTCGATATCCTCGACAATGTAGACTACGAATGGTTCCGCCGTCAGCATCAGCCTGACGAGGATGCCGTCCTCTTGGTCAGCCGCCGCAAGACGAAACGCTACCTGCTCTTCGACAGTGCCATGCGACTCATGGGGTGGGTGAATACCGAGACGGGCGAGGTGAAGAGCCCCTTCCCCTGGCTCCGTACCTCCGACATCACCATTGACGAGAACTTTCAGGTGCAGTCCCTCACCTCTCACCTCTCACCTTTCACCTCTCACCCCTCACCTTTCACCTCTAAATTATACGCTTTTGCCTTCTCCGGCATCCATAGCTTCTCACCCCGTCTGTTTCCCTTGATGGACCGCTTCCCCGATAAGTTCGGCATCATCGACTTCTACCTCAGCGTATGCCACCGTGCCCATATCGTAGGCTTGCCGAAACAAGACCTGCAGGTACTCGATGTCGGTAAGCTCGACTCGCTGGAAAAAGCCGAAAGATTTCTGATGTAATCATAAACTTCAAACTTCAAACATCAAAATATCATGTTACAGAAAATCATCATTCTCGACTTTGGCTCACAGACCACACAGCTCATAGGCCGCCGTGTCCGTGAACTCGACACGTTCTGCGAGATCTTGCCCTATAACAAGTTTCCCAAGGACGACCCTTCTGTCATCGGTGTCATCCTGTCGGGATCACCCTACAGCGTCCATGACCCAGAGGCTTTCAAGGTAGACCTGTCACAGTTTGTAGGCCGTCTGCCGGTACTGGGCATCTGCTACGGTGCACAGTACATCGCACAAACCCTGGGCGGTATGGTGGAGAAGACCGACAGTCGGGAGTATGGCAGGGCACATCTGGAGACCATCGACCTGAGCAATGCCCTCTTTAAAGGCTTTGACAGCGGGTCGCAGGTGTGGATGTCACACGGCGACACCATCACCGCCATCCCTAAGGGCTTCCAGGTCATCGGCAGCACCAAGGATGTCATCAACGCCGCCTTCTGGTGTCCTGGTGAGAAAATCGTAAATAGTAATTCGTCAAATTGTAAATCGGTATGGGCTGTCCAGTTCCATCCCGAGGTGTATCATACCCTGCAGGGCATGCAGCTGCTCAAGAACTTTGTGGTCGACATCTGTGGCTCCCGTCAGAACTGGAGTGCCTCCTCGTTCGTTGACACCACAGTGCAGGAACTCAAGGCACAACTCGGACAAGACCGTGTCATCCTGGGACTCTCGGGAGGTGTCGACAGCAGTGTTGCTGCCGTATTGCTCAACAAGGCCATAGGCAAGCGGCTCACCTGTATCTTCGTGGACCACGGCATGCTGCGCAAGAATGAGTTCCAGCAGGTCATGCACGACTATCAGGACCTGGGACTCAATGTCATCGGTGTGGATGCCAGCGCAAAGTTTTTCAGCGACCTGGCTGGTGTCACCGACCCAGAACAGAAACGTAAGATTATTGGTCGCGACTTCGTAGAGGTGTTCAATGCTGAAGCCAAGAAAATTGTAAATAGTAAATCGTCAGATAGTAAATGTCGTTGGCTTGCCCAAGGCACCATCTACCCCGACCGCATTGAGTCGCTCAACATCACGGGGAAGGTCATCAAGAGCCATCACAATGTTGGCGGACTGCCTAAGGAGATGAACCTCCAGCTCTGCGAACCCCTCAAGTGGCTCTTCAAAGACGAGGTGCGCCGTGTAGGTCGTCAGTTGCAGATGCCCGAACACCTCATCGAGCGCCATCCGTTCCCTGGACCAGGACTGGCTGTCCGCATCCTGGGTGACATCACTCCCGAGAAGGTACAAATCCTGCAGGAGGCCGACGACATCTTCATCCGTAGCCTGCGCCAGTATGCTGATGTCGATGGTACGCCATTGTATAATAAGGTATGGCAGGCCGGAGCCATCCTGCTCTCCACCGTCCGCTCTGTTGGTGTGATGGGTGACGAACGTACCTATGAGCATCCCGTTGCCCTGCGTGCCGTGACCTCTACCGATGCCATGACTGCCGACTGGGCCCATCTGCCCTACGACTTCCTGGCAAAGGTCTCTAACGAGATCATCAACAAGGTGCGTGGTGTCAACCGCGTCTGCTACGACATCTCGTCAAAGCCACCAGCAACCATTGAGTGGGAGTAAGTTGTGGAGTGTAATAGTAAGTGACTTATCTCTAGACCGATGTATTTCACAGGATTGATCATTGCCGTTGCCACCTTTATCACTATAGGCTTCTGGCATCCGATAGTCATCAAGACCGAGTATTATTTTGGTACTCGGCCTTGGGTGATTTACCTCTTGATAGGCATCGCCTGCATCGTTGCCGCCTTGTTTATCGAGAATACCATCTTGTCGGCTGTCGTGGGTGTCTTCGGTGCCTCAGCACTGTGGGGCATCGGCGAACTCTTTCACCAGCGCCGCCGTGTCGAAAAGGGCTGGTTCCCAAAGAACCCCAAGCGGCGCCACGAATACAACAAACTCTAACCTTTTGATTCTACCAATCTTAATTTTTATTTTTTATTTTTTATTTTTTATTTTCTCACGACCTCACTCCCTTCCCCCTCAATCTGCACAATATAGATGCCCTTGCTCATCATCGGCAAGGACAGGACGGTATGCTGCTGCGTGATGGTCAGCACCTCGTGGTACACCAGCGTTCCACCGGTACTGTAGATGCGCACCTCCACGGGTTTCTCCGGAGTGGTGTCATATTTCAGGTGTAGCTGTCCACCATGCATCGCGATGCTGACGTGCTGTGGTCGGTGCTGAATGATGTCTTTGATGGCGGTCGCACCCAGGATGTCCAGGAGTCCCCGATAGACATCAATCTGTCCATAGCCATAGCGCTCGTTGGGGTAGGAGAGTGCTGCCTCGGGATGCTGACAGGTACGCTCCAGGATACCGATGATGTCGGCGCGTGTCAGCGATGGCTTGGCTTGCAGCCACAGAGCGATGGCACCAGCCACTACGGGGGTAGACATCGAGGTGCCCGAGTTGATGCCCCACGGATAGCTCCTGCCGTTGACCTCGCTGGTGGCCATGTGGATGCTGTTACCGATGGCACGATAGCTGCTCAGGCTGGAGACGACATACACGCCAGGTGCCGACACCTCGGGTTTCATCACACCGTTCAGGGCAGGTCCCGTTGACGAGAATAGCGCCAGTTCGCCGCGCTGGATGTCATCACCATAATGGAATGTCTGTCCGTCCATGTTGACATAATCCATCCTGCACGCAGTGGCTCCCACACAGATGGGGGCGGTCATGCACCCTGGAGCCAGGATGTTACGACCTTTCTGGGCGGCATTCCAGCGGCTGTCGATGTCCAGGTTACGCAGCGGGTTGTTCGAATTGCCATATACCGTCACGTCGCAGTCCTGCCCTTCTACCACCAGTGCGATGGGTGCCAGTTCTCTCACCCGCTTGTTGGCTGTCAGCCTCACCTGGTAGATGGTCTTGTCACCCGTCATCAAGGCATCGTAGCGGTTGATGCTCACCGCGCAGGTGTCATTGGCAATGAAGAGGGTGTCAACCAGCATGTCGCCCTCCCATTGGTCAGTGTTCATGTCCAGTGTCAGCTGTGCTGTCGGGGTCTGTAGCTGTGGGTCATAGCCCATCAAGTGTAGTACGGGAGTACCGTCTGTCAGCACGCGATACAGGGCGGTCTCCTTACTGCTGTAGATAAAACTGCCGGCTTGCGATATGTCACGATATTTCGTAAAATGCGTCAAGCTGCGTCCTTCGTTGCCTGCCGAGACCACCAGAATTCTTCCTGGACCGATGAGCAGTTCAAGGAATTCGTTGTAAAGCGCGTCGTCACCGTCAAGATAGGGGGTGTAGCCCTCACTGAACGATACCACACACGGCTTGCCCTGCTCCTCGGCATAGTCGAAGAGGTATTTAAATCCTAAAGCATCGGTGGCGGTGGTGTATTTGTTGTAATCTTTCGTTTCAATATAGATGGTGTCGCTGGTCACGGCATTGGCCACCAGTACGATGTCGCTCTCGTATGCCAAACCACGGTAGGGAGTGTCGTAGCCGCTGCCGGCGGCAATACCTGCGGTATGTGTGCCGTGGTCTTGTGTCAGTCCGTCGGTGGCACAGCCTTTGGCGAGAAGCGCTTCTGGGGTGGTGTAATGCTCGCCGACGGGGAAACGCTCGTTGTCACTGTTTTTCGCCAACTGGTCCCAGAACGTCTTGATGCGGTAGCCTTCGTCCGTCGGTCCACCATAGAAAGTAGGGTGGGTGAGGTCAAAGCCGACATCCATCAGTCCCACCACCACACCGCGCCCTGTGAAGGCCTGGTGTTCCGCCGTCTCCTGATAGACGGGTAGGACATTGACGGCCTTGACAACGGAGTCTAATGTACAGTGTGCGGAGGGGTTGGCTTCGATGCGCTTCACTTCCGGCAGCGCCATCACCTTTGGCAGACTGTCCATCGGAATGGTGACGATGCGTATGTCGCCTACGTGGGCATAGAGCTTGCAGCCGTGAGCCACCAGGACTTCGTTGTCGGCATCCTCGCTCATCTTGATAAAGGTCGTGATGAGCATGGGCTCCTCGTCTTCTGCTCGATGGCTGCACAGCACCTTGTCGCCCGTCTTCTTCATGACGACACCAGCCTTTTCCCTTATCGCCATCTGCTCCTGTAGCCATACCGACAACTTCCCCGTCCCCGCCTGTTGCGCGTAGACTCCAACCGCCACCACCATCATCATCACTATCGTTCCAATCCGTTTCTTCATATTTCTTACATCTTACATCTTACATCTGCAAATTTACAAAAAAATCACGAAAAACACACAAACGAATAAAATATTTCAAAAACTTATCGTTAATTCATAAATATTTAGTATCTTTGCACCCGAATTTCACCACTTACTATGTAAAGGTGGACAATAAAGAATCTCAGCAGGTGTAAAAGCTTGTACAAATAAAGACAAATAATGAAGTCTGAAGAGATTGAGGGAAATCCTAATGATTCGACAGTGATGGGCACTGGCGATGCCGTAGGCATAACTCCGCACTCTGACAACGCTGCTCCCGAGGGTGCTCTGAAAACGCTCAAGAAGCCCGTTCGACGGTGGCTGATAGCCCGTGTGGCTCCTAATTCCGAGAAGACTTCCCGCGACCGGCTGGCAGCACTGGGCTATGAGGTCTTCATCGCCTCGCAGGAGGAGATGCGCATCTACAAGAATGGCGAACGCAAGAAGCGCAAGAAGGTAGAACGCGTGGTCATCACCCAGTATGTTTTCCTCCACATCACCGAACGTGAGCGACAGTCCATTGTCGCACTCCCCTTCATCAAGTCATTCCTCATCGACCGCAGCTACGAAGAACGTACCTTTGCTGCTGTCAGCGATGCCCAGATGCATGAACTGAAGCTGATGCTGGGACATGCTACCGACCCTGTACAGTTTGCCGCATCGGGCTTTCATCTGGGTGACGAGGTTATGGCTCTAATGGGCAACTTCGAATATAGGGGCCATATTGTCCGACTGCGTGGTGACAACAGCATCTTTGTAGGAGTACGCCTCAATGCTTTGGGTTGCGCTTACATGGAGTCCACCCTCGACAGAATAAAACTCGTTAAAAAATAATTTACCATATTTTAAGTAACAAATCAAACTATAATTCTACAATGAAAAAGTTCTTTTCATTCTCTCTCTTGGCATGCCTGCTGCTGACCGCCTGCAGCAAGGAAGCTGCTGACGAAGCTACCACCATGGCACGTGTCAATGTTCACGTCAGTGGCTTCACGGTTTCTCAACAAGACTTCGCCCCTGTTAACCGTGCCGGTACGGCATTGGCAGACTATAGTGGCGTGAAAGCCATCACCTTGGCATTCTACACGTCCGACGGCGCGACGCAGAAGTATTGCACTACCCAACTTAAGGCAGACAACAGCAACTATACGACATTTGGCGACTTCTCGCTCGAACTGCCCATCGGCAACTACAAGATGGTTGTGCTTGCCTATGGCAGCGAGTCGCCTGTCACCTTTAACAGCATGACCAGTGTGGCATTCGGTGAGGAGAAGTCTCGTGAGACCTTTAGCTTTACTCGCGATGTCACCGTCAGCAATGCTGCTACCCTCGATATAGAGGCACCCCTCAACCGCATCGTCACCCGTCTTACGGTAAGTTCTACCGACAATTATGTGGCAGAAGCCAAAACCATACGCATCACCATGACTAAGGGAGGCAAGGGCTTTAACCCCTTCACCGGACAGCCTACTACCAATATCGGACTCGTCAATACCATCAGACCTGCAAGTAGCTCGGTAGGCGACGTCACCAACTTCATCACCCATTTCTTCATAGATTCTGATGAGGAGTCGATGAACGTCACCATCGAGACATTGGATGCCAGCGACAACGTGCTGTTTATCAGGACGGTCAACGACGTGCCCTTCAAGCGCAACCGTATCACGCAATTGACTGGTCCCATGTACACCGTAGATGCTTCAGCCTCAGGGACTTTCACCCTCAATACCGACTGGCTGCCAACCTATAACATGGGCTTCTGATAGTTGTTTCCATGGCACATTGGGCATTAGCCTTTACACAGATCGCCGTACTCTTTCACCACGTCGAAACAAGGACACTCCTTAGCGGGATTTAAGTCCCGATGACCCACAATCAGCGCTTTCGGGAATTGCGCGTGCAGCTGTTCTATCAGTGTCCTCAACGTTGCCTTCTGTGCTGGTGTGCGGGTGTCGGTGGCAACACCTTCAGCATTACGGCCGCCTTCGTAGCAGATACCTATCGAGTACTTGTTGTGTCCCACACAGTGAGCCCCAGGCTCTTGGAGCGGACGCCCCGTCTCAATACTGCCGTCACGGCGTACGACATAGTGATAACCGATACCCCGCCAGTGGATGCCGTGTGTGACACGCCTTTTATGCCAGTTATTGATATCTTCTGCCGAACTCGTCTGGTATGGTCGCACATCACTGCAATGAACGATAATTAGTGTGATACTTCTCATACGGCTGCGCAGCTAATGGTTGCCAATGCGGTTGCTATCGAAGTGGCAATCGTAGCCACCCACTTCAAAACGTCTATAACAATTTTTTTCTTCATAAACATCATACTTCTTACATCTTACATCTTACATCATACATCATACATCTTACATCTCACTATTCATAGTTCGATCCTCCTCCCTCGCCAGGTGTCGGTGTGTCATTGCTGCCGCCCTGTTCAGAGCCTCCTTCGTTGGAGCTTCCGCCTTGGTTCGAGGGCTCAGAAGAACTATTAGAGCCAGTGCTGTTGCCGCCGGTAGGCTCCTCAGAAGTCTCCGTGACCTCCGCAATAGACTTGGAGACACGCTTCAACTTCGCCTTCTGCATGAAGGTAGTGCTCCACTCCTTAGGCAGGTCGACAACGATGCTCACTGTGCAGTCGCCGATGGTCAGGTCACTGGTGGACAGTGCACGGTTCACGTCAATCTCGGCAGCTTTCTGGGGATCGGTCTCAGCAGCCTTCTTCGCTGTCAGCTTCGCCTTCAGCTCACTCTGTGTGATGCAGCCCGAAATCTTGGGACGGAAGGTCAGACCGTCAGATGTCGTCACCACCTTGGTGTTGAAGCCCAGAATGGTGGGCAGACGCTTACTGATAATCTTCATCACCGCACTCACGTCGGCAGCAGTCACGGTAGAGCCGTCAGCCAGGTGCTCACACCAGTCGTCGAAATCCATCGACTGCATGTTCACGATACGCGGCGTTACGATGTCTTCGTTAATCATCGCGTTCTTCGTCTTAATAAACTGTACTGAAATCATTCTTTCGCCCCTTGCCGGTAGAGGACTTCGTATTTACTGCGTTGCTGCAGCCCGGCGGGTTAAACATAAATTGAAGTTGTTCCGGCGACTCGTCATCGCTCAAAACGCACTGCAAAGGTACGGTCATCCACCGGTGGCGTGTTCTACGGCTATACCGAGGAACAGCAACCCCAAAGAATTAACATTCTTAACAAAAATAAGCATATGAAATATACTTTTTCAAAGAAGTTCCCCCAGTTCCTCTGCCAGCAGATACTGCGGGAAGTCGGTACCTCATTAGACAACTTCCGTCTCATCTATGGTATCAATGTCAGGGAGTTGATGGCTGAGCTCCATATCAGTCATCTAATAATAAAAAGGTATTAACAGGAGAACCCGCCCACATCTTCTATTACTTAGCAGTCATCCTCTACATAATACAGAAGATGCCCCCTCAGGACGACACCCCTTCCGACTCCCTCTTCAACGAAATCCAACGTATCTTCAAAGAAATTGCAGATAGACCCTTGAATCCTGAATCCTGAATCTTGAAACTTGAATCTTGAATCTTGAAACTTGAGCCCTCAGCCATCAAACATCAATCGAGCCGACTCAAACGATCGATCGAGTCGACTCAAGTGATCGATCGACCTTAGTCAA